>Ga0209624_10000124_pt1 | contig 70212 bp, 55 predicted proteins | sample JacPinW_OM2H0_O1_FD_188565 | JGI IMG/M metagenome (GOLD analysis project Ga0209624, IMG submission 188565) | Forest soil microbial communities from Algoma, Ontario, Canada - Jack Pine, Ontario site 1_JW_OM2H0_O1 (SPAdes) (version 2) | ecosystem: Environmental > Terrestrial > Soil > Boreal... | reverse complement strand
ATACGCCCCGCCCTTGTTTTTCTCAAGGGAATAGCGAGAAACAGCGCGAGAACTCAGAACCGCAGCACCATTCCGGTCGAAATGCGCGCATTGTTCTGCCCCGCGCTGAAAAAGCGCGTATGCACGTAATCCCCCTCGACCCTCCAGGCCACCGCATGAAAAATCTTGTAGTCCATTCCGCCGCCCAACGCCGTGGCAAACGACGTGTTTGACTCACTGCTCGCTGAAACGTGTCCAACCCCGATTTCAAATTCGGCGAACGGATGAAACTTCCCGATCGTCGTCCCCACTCGCGGACCGAACATCGCGTTGTACTCGTGCGTGCTCAGGTTGAAAGTCGTACAGCCTCCGCCGCCCCCTCCAATCGGAACAACCGGACAGATCTCCCCGAGGTCCAGCGAGCCATACTGCCCGGTGAGATCGGCCACAATCCCCAGCAGCGGAAACAGCTTGCCTTCCAGCGTTCCCTGCCACCCGTTTAGACCGCCGCGGTTCGGCGCCAGATTGGTGTTGTAATAGGTGTAGCCGAAGTAGACATTCCCCGAAGTCGGAACTTGAGCACCGGCGATCCCGGCACACAGCCCGATCGTCAGGACTGAGAACGCTGCGACGATCACGGTCTTTCGCATGAAGAAGGCTCCGTTTCGCTCGGGTTCATAATTCATTTTCCCACTTTGCGAGAACGATGCGCGCCCTGATCGTAGAGGTGAACCCTCGCCGCCTTGCAAGTACTCAACCAGCTTGCAAGGGAGCACTTTCGCGACGGGTACCCAACGGAGCTACTCCTCTCTTCCGGTATCATGAAGTTCGTCATTTCCCAGGAGTTTCGTTCAACGTGAACCGTCGTCGATTCCTCTTCCTTTCGTTAGCGGGAGCGGGGCAGCTGGTCAGTGGGGCTTCGTCCGCATGCCCTGAAACCGGCGTCATGAAGAAAGCGCAGATCGTCATGGGAGAGGAAAGCCTGGGAGAGGTGCCCGTCAACTACACCGGGCTTAGCTACGAGGCGGCGCAACTCTACAACCCGGCTTACTTTTCGGCAGCCAATACAAGCCTGGTGGGTGCCTTTCGCAGACTGAGCGCGCACGGGGTGTTGCGCCTGGGCGGCAACTTGAGTGATGTAACCCGATGGAAGGGGCCGAGCGGGGATTTTTCCACGCCCAAACAGGCTGCCGGCATTGAGTACGGCAAGACCTACTGGGAGTGGAAGCTGACCGACCCCAGTGTCCGGGCGAACAGGGACGGTGCGATCACGCCGGAAGCGATTCGAAACCTGGGCCGTTTTCTCCGTGTCACGAACTGGAAACTGATCTACGGCTTGAACTTCGGGTGCGGTTCGCCGCAGCGCGCTGCCGACGAGGCCATGTGCGTCACGCAAGAGGCCGGCGACCGTCTCCTGGCCTTCCAGGTTGGCAATGAAGTCGACTTCTTCGGAGCTCGGAGGCTCTTTCGGCAGAAGCCATACGAATTCGATCAGTACTTTCGGGAGTACCAGGAGTTTGTCGACGCAGTGCACCTCAAGGCCCCGCAAGCTCCCTTTGCGGGACCGGATACGGCGACCAACATGGACTGGGTCGACCGTTTCGGCCGGCGCGCGAAAACCTCGGCCGTGATGCTTTCAAGCCACTTCTATGCGATGGGCCCGGCAAAGGACCCCAGCATGGACGCAGCCTTTCTGCTCTCGCACAACCAGAGGCTCGACCAACAGACCCAACAGGCGAAGCAAGCCTTTACCCACTCAGGCGGCTTGCCTTTCCGCATGACGGAAGGGAACTCCTGCTTTGGAGGAGGAAAGCCGGGTGTCAGCGACGCATTCGCTTCGGCGTTATGGGGGGCGGATTACATGCTGACGTGCGCGTTGGCAGGATACCGCGGGGTACACCTGCACGGCGGCGGTGATGGCCTCTACACTCCGATTGCCATTGGTGAAAATCTTTCGACTGAGTTGCGACCACTCTATTTCGGGATGCAGTTCGCCGAACAGTTCGCCGGGTGGGAACTCCAGAATTGCAAGCCTGAAGGAGAGGCAAGCCTTACAGCCTGGCTCGCCCACAGCGGTGAAGAACAGCAGCTGGCATTGATCAACAAGGACGGCGCGCCGGTCGAGGTGCAACTCAAGGGCGCCTTGGCCGCGCACCGTGCCAGCCACGCCATGTGCCTGAGTGGACGGGGACTTGATGCGAAGGAGGGTGTCGCTCTGGCCAAGGTGAAAGCGCCCTCTGGAAGCACCTTCTCCATTCGCGGCTATACGGCGTTGCTGCTACGTTGGCAATAAGCCGACACTGAAATCGAGATTAATCTGCTCGCGCGAAGGTGCCTCGGGTGATCGCGGCATGAACCTTGGCCACCCAAAATCAAGTACAAATGCCAACTTTTTCGTCCAGCCTGCTACGGGACGACCGGCCATCTATTCCGATTCAATGTGCAGTATCAACGTTCTACGCAGCCTCAAAGTGGGCCTCGATCTCTTCGAGCGTCTTGCCTTTCGTCTCTGGCAGAAAGAGTGCCACCGTCAGAAGATAGATCACAGTGAATGCTACAAAGAGGAAAAACATGGTCGAGTAGCCATACTTTCCGACGACAGGTAAAAAAATCGCCGCCAGGGTGGTTGAGACAATCTGATTGATCACGAGCGCGACACTCATCCCGTTTGAGCGAATCCTGGTTGGCATTAGCTCCGAGAGCGCCAACCAAACACAAACACCCGGCCCCAGAGCAAAGAATGCTGCAAATCCGTAGAGTCCGAGTGCGACCAGCCAGCCATTCAGTGCGTCCGGCACGGGAGCAATGTAGGCATGTTCAATGCGGAGCGGCGCCGTGCGCGCAATAGCCAGATCGATGAAAGGATTGCGAAAGAACGCCTCGACCTTGTTCGAAGGAACGCAGCTGTTTCGGTCTATTTGCAACAGTGCCGCGCCCGCATCATCGGACCGAGCCGTTGGGGTCGCAGCGGTAAACCCGCCGTAGGAGTAGATGATCGACAAAGACATCCGGTCCAACGCAGGATAGTCTCTAAGCCCAGTTGCCGCCGCAAGTCGTTTTGCTTCCGCCGCGTCGAAGCGTAGCGAAAGGCTCTGGTTATTTCCGGCTGTCGCCGCAGCGGTGATCCCGGTCCTCGGCCCGATCACCGATTGAATTGCGTTGGCCACGTCGTAACGATTCTTCTCCGTGTGCAGGAAGAGCATCCCCACCAGCGACAAAGAAACGATGATGCCTGAGGTCCCGAGAAGAAACAGAAACTTGCGTCCTTTTCGGTCGACCAAAGTCACGCCAACGATCGTCATCAGGAAATTAACAAGGGTAAATAGTACGTAGCCCCAGTGCGCGTGCACGTCTGAAAGCCCGCTCTGTAGCAGGACGTCGGTGTTGTAGCCGATGATGGAGTTGATCCCCGTGGCCGTGTTGCAGAAGAGAATCACGCAAGCCAGCAAGAAGGGAAGCACATATTTGCGACGCAGCAGCGAGTCTTTCGCCGAGCCACGGGACCTTGGGTTTGCCGAGGCCAGCGAGGAGGTCTGCTCCATCTCCTTTAATTCGAGCTCACCCTGCGCCGGGCTGCGCACCGCAGCAGAGCGTTGCGGGCCGCCTCTTTTTTCCCGCGTTTAAAGAGCCAGCGCGGCGACTCCGACACAAACACGCTGCCGACTACAAACAGAAGGCCAGGCGGCATCGACATCCAGAAGATGCGCCGCCATGCGTTGTCCTTCACCAGAAAGATCGCCGCCTGTGAGCCCGTGCGCATGATCTCCGCTACCCGGTAGCTGTAGAAGATTCCAATGAAAGCAGCGCAGACGATACCGAGAGTCAACAACCACTGAAAAATGCCCGTGCCCTTGCCGCGATCGTTAGCAGATAGGCACTCGGCGAGATAGAGCGGCACCACGATGCCCACAAAGCCCCCGCTAACGCCCTGCAGCAACCGGCCGAAGAACAAGGGTCCGTAGCCTTGTGAAAGCGCGATCACCGGAATACTCACCACGAAGATAGCCCCGCTGATGACCATCAAGGGCTTGCGCCCGAGCCAGTCCGCCAGCAGTCCCGCGAAGAGCGTCGAGAAAACGCTTCCCAGCAGTACGGCGGCAACGACGATCGAAAGCTGGCTTCCAGTCAGCTTCGAGGTCGCCTCCAAGTAGGGCAAAGCGCCCCCGATGATACCGACGTCAACGCCGTAGAGGAAACCGCCCAGTCCGGCGACGAGTAGAAGGAATCGGTTGTATCTTTGTCTTGTACTCAGATCGCTTGTACTCAGATCGCTGGATGTCGGCATAGTGGATGTAAGCAGTCTGTTAATGGGTTCTCACGGAAACCGCGAATCAACAGCTTACGCCGTGGGTGCTACGACGAGGGATATGTGCATAGCGGAAGATCAGCTTTTTCATATGCCGTCGGATCAATCCTCCACAAGGGCCATTCTGACACAAGCTCCTTCCCAAATAAGAATTGGGGTACCAGAAAACTCTCTCTTGTAGGGCACGGACGGCGGTGCCTACCCTGATACGGCAGCCGCTCTAATACCCTACCGCCAAGCGCCCCGGAAGCCATAGCTGCGCGATCTGGACTGCAGCCATCACCCGCTGGACATAAGCAACGTGAATTTCGCTGGTGAGGCTGGCAACATCCTAGTCAAGTACCGTTCCCAAAACGGTCACTAAGTTTGGAGCCCCGGCGACAGAGAACAAACAGTTTAGCCTGATGCCTTTTGGTACGTTTTTTGGCGTTCCCAAATCGACCGTGATTGGCACGAACGGGCCATTACCCATCTCTCTCTGCCTTCCAAGGATTCAAGTGACAAGAACGCCGAAGTTTGCCTGCCCCATAAGGCAATTGATTCCACAAGTTTGTGACACTTTGCGCTGTAAAGCGGTCTAATATGTTGAAGGGCAATGGCTTAGTACTCAATAACGTAAATACAGTGACGGATTATATTGTGCTTTTTCGCCAACCACAGCCCACTACAAAACACCCCCCCAAAAAAGTCTTTTCGCGAAAGATCGTTTTTGGGGTAGCTTTGCGCTGTTACAGATAGAGGTATGCCGCTTCCGATTTCTTCAGTAGGAGGCAGGAAAGTTTCTTCCTGCACGTGATCACAATGACCACACCTCTAGAATACGCGAACCAATACAGGTCTCTCACCGTTGGGTTTAGCGACGGACCCGTTACTATTTCCATCGATCAATATTTGCAAGGAAGACATGGCACAAAAGCCAAACCCCTCACTCCGTGGACCAATGAGGCGGACCACCTGATCGACGCTTCCGTTGCGGATTTTCAGAAACAGAAGAAGAAAGACCCGAGTTTCCAATTGACCGTCAGCGTCAACGGTCAGCCTGCAGGCATCGACAACGAAAGCCTTTTGCGGCGAATCTTGCACTACGCCTTCGAAGGTAAGGGATCGCCCGAAGACTGCCAGGTTGGAGCGCAACTAGCGGTCCTGCAAGGGCGAACAACGAAAGCCAATCTGCAGAATTACTGCAACCAGAACATGGGTCTGGACTGTACGGGATTCGTGGGAAATTATCTCTGGTATGTAACCGGCGCTGGAAGTTGGCCAGACAAGATGCCCGGAGAGGACGAGGGCTCCAACGCCGAAATCGATGCCATCCTGCTGAACGAAACCTCCCCGCTCAGCGATGTGGATCTCATTACTCCCAGCAAGACATATGTCTTCGGCCTGCTGGATCCTTCCAACCGGCATATCGTCGCAAAAGACGGCGCAGAGCATGCCCACATCGTCATCTCCGAACCGAACAAATTCACGAAGAACTCTTTCATATTCAACTCATTCGGCGGCTTCACGACAGGCAACCTGGACGGCCAGGGAAACTCCGTCTACGACCACACCGGCCTCATCTGTGTGGAGTCCACCTCAAAAAAGGGCTTGATCGACAGCTGGTATGCCATCGTCCCGGTAATGGGCAAGGGTGGAAAAAAGCAGTTGGAGTTGCCTCACCACCCCGGCTTCAAGGTCTTCAGCGTCTTCCGCGGATCCAAAGGCGAGTGGCTGACCTTCACGATCGGATCAATCTAGGTGAGCCCGCAGAGGGTCTGTTACTCCTCCCCTGTGAACTCTGGGCGTCCGCGTGGGCAAGAACAGGTTCCGGGTCAGGAAAATTCCGCTCAACCGGTGCACACACGCTGGGAGCAATTAGCCCAGACCACTACCTGCTTCCCCGGCGAGTTGGAGGCAAGCTGTACGATCCCACCAAGCCGCCGAGCCGCTGGGCATGGAGAACTGCGTGGAGGAAGCTGACCGAAGAAGCCGGGATTGAGGGACTGAGGCCGCACGACGCGATCACGAAGCTGGCAGAATCGTCCGAAGCCAGGGAGCAAACGATCATGTCCATCGCCGGGCACGTGAGCCGGGAAATGCTGGAGCACTACTCACACATCCGGCAGAGGGCGAAGCGACGGGCGGTCGATTCGCTGGATAACGTCACAATCACGTCAAAATTAGAAAAATGGGAGGAAGCGGCGAGAGGGAAGGAAGAAGCGAAAGAGCGCAAAAACAATGGGAAAACAATGGTCGGCCCTAGCAGACGATTTTCGAACTTTTCCGATGGGGACCGACAGCTTGGAACGAGTTTCCAGTGGCTTAAGATACAACTGTATCGAATCGTGACGCCCTAGCAGACCGCTTCGGATTGACCTTCATTCGGAGATCATTTTGGGGTGCTGCAAATGAAATGCAGTGGCCTCCTGGTAGGCACTCGCAAAACTCAGGAGCTCCGCTTCGCCGTACAACCTTCCTAAAAATGTCAAGCTCGTTGGCGTCCCCGGGCCGCCTGCATTTTGTAGGTCGCTGGGATCATCGAACGGGAACTTGGGCGCGTCGGGTCCGCGGAGTCCGTTGGGTAAGATCACTGCTGGGTGGCCCGTCAGGTTCGTAATTTCCCGCTGGTCGCTGCCGGCCGTAGGTACCACAATCACATCGATTCCGTCGAAGACTCTCGCCATCGCTTCCATGACGAGGGTGCGGGCGCGCGCCGCTTGGATGTACTCCACCGCCGGGATTAATCGGGCCGTGCGAAATACATTCGGCCAGTCATGATCTTCCTGTGAAGTCAGAAGCTTGTCCTTGCCCGTGCGCGTTAGTTCATCGAATGCCGCCGCGGCCTCCGCATTCAACATGACCCTGATTGCATCATAAGGAAATTTTGGGAATTCCACAGGAATCAGATTGACTCCCATTTCGCGCAGCTTCGCCAATGCTGCTTCGTTGTATTTTCGGTCGTATTCCGCACGCGCTCTCAACGCGTCTCGTCGCGTCTTTTGTTCGTTGATCTTCTTTTGCTCGTCGGGAGTTCTTGGTCGCTCTGGCTTGTCTGGTTCTAGCGGCTGCGCTGGCTTGCCTTCGAATTCGGCCTTCAAGTAGCCAATTCGCAAATGTTTCCACTCCAGATTCGCGTCCCAATTAAACGCAACCGAATGCACCGTGCGATCGTGTCCATCCGGACCGTGAATGGCTTGCAGCACCAGCGCACAATCTTCCACCGTGCGGCAAATCGGTCCGAGCTTGTCCATGGTCCAGGATAGCGCCATGGATCCGGTGCGCGGGACCAGCCCGAACGTGGGACGCAATCCTGTGCAACCGCAGCGTGATGAAGGAGACGAAATCGAGCCAAGCGTTTCGGAACCAATGCTGAAGGCAACACAGCCTGCTGCGGTGGCCGAAGCAGGTCCAGCTGATGACCCGCTCGATCCTTGACTGGTGTTCCACGGATTTCGGGTCACTCCTCCGAACCAATGATCCCCCAGCGCAAGTGCGCCGAGGGTCAGTTTAGCGACTAACACCGCGCCGGCATCATCCAGCCTTTTGACCACGGTCGCGTCCTCGTCGATCATCTGATTTTCGAATCCGCCCGCGCCCCATGTCGTCCTATAGCCTTTAGTCGCAAGCAAGTCCTTTGCGCCCCACGGCAATCCGTGCAGCGGACCTCGGTATTTTCCTGCGGCAGTTTCCGCATCGGCTTTCTTCGCTTGCGCCAACGCGCGATCTTCTGTCAATGTCACGACAAACTTTAGCGTTGGGTCGTATTTCTTCAGGCGTCGTAAGTACATCTCCGTTAGAGCGAACGAGGAGACCTTCTTTGTCCGGACAAGTTCGGCCAGTTGTCTTACACTCGCAAAGGCCAAATCATCCAAATTGTTCGGTGCCGCTATGCTCGGGGCCTTCGATATTCGTATCGCCTTACGCACCGTCTCGAATGTCATGCCTGGTAGTACGGGATCGAACAGCAGTGCGGGTGCTACAGAATTGGGAATATGCAGTTGGTATACCTGTTCGTAGCCCTTGGTCTGCTTGTTGAGGTCATCGAGCATCATCTGTTTGTTCTCGTCAGGGATCAGCACGTCAGCAATAGCGGCAGCATTTTCAATCATCTCTTTGGTGATTCTTTGCGCGCCTTGCCCTTCGGCTTGCGCCCATAACACTCCTGGGAACAGCGTTCCGGCCAGTCCCATCGCCGAGCACGTTTTCATGAAATCCCGCCGCTGCAGCATTTCTATCCCTCCTAAGGTCTTCCCGATTAGGTCACGTCGCCGTCCGGCGTAGAACTATGCTACAAAAAAAAGAACCGGGGTGATGTCAAGGAAGTTTGAAAGCCGAGGTAATCAGAGCCGAGAGTTGCGGATCGGTATTGATGAGTCGGCTTCGCGGGAGCTTTGCGGGCGAGTCATGGGCTTAACCCGGAAGTGATTCGCACAGATGAAAAGGCACTGCAGTACCGATTTTCGAAACTCTACCTTCAGTGGCTTGCGGTACCGTCGAAGTTATTGGTCGGGACGGGCAGATTTGAACTGCCGACCCCTCGCACCCCAAGCGAGTGCTCTACCAGGCTGAGCCACGTCCCGACGAGGAAGGATTCCACCGAGCGACGATCGCAAAGAAAAACCATCAGCCTCCGGCGGAGGGGTTCACATCGCAATTCTACACCACGTCAGAGAATAATAGGCCGATTGTCATCCTCAGTGAAGCAAGGATCTGTGCCGCTCTCCGGTGCCATGCAGAGGTCCTTCGGCCGGCAAAAGCGCGTGCCCGAGGATGACACCGGCCCAGGCCGGTTCGACCTGCTACTCCAAATCTCTCCAGTTCGGGCCAACGCCCATTTCCACCTGAAGCGGCACGGCCAGCCCATGCACTTTTTCCATATGCTCCCGCACGAGCGGCTGCATAATTTCCACTTCATTCTCGGGAACTTCGAACACCAGTTCGTCGTGCACCTGCAGCGTCATTCTTGATTTCAGACCCCGCTCGCGGAGAGCAGCATCGATGCGGATCATCGCAATCTTGATGAGGTCAGCCGCCGTGCCCTGCAGCGGCGTATTCACTGCAGTACGTTCGGCGAAGCCGCGCTGGTTCGCGTTCTTACTGTTGATGTCGGGAATCGGACGGATACGGCCGAAGAGGGTTTTCACTTGCAGGGCGCGGCGGGCCTCTTCCAAAGTTTTGTCAATGAAGGCGCGCACGCCGCTGTATTTTTCAAAGTAAGCGGCAATAAATTGCTTGGCTTCGCCGGGCTCGATGCTCAAGTTCTGCGAGAGTCCAAAAGGCGAGAGCCCATAAACTATGCCGAAGTTCACCACCTTGGCTTGTCGCCGGTGGTCGGGCGTGACCATCAGCGGCGGCACGCCAAACACCTGCGAAGCCGTAAGCGTATGCACATCGTCGCCGCGGCGATAAGCTTCGACCAAGAGGGAATCGTGCGAAAAATGTGCCAGGAGGCGCAACTCAATCTGCGAGTAGTCGGCGGTCAGCAGCACGTGGCCGGGCTCGGCGATGAAGGCGGCGCGGATGCCGCGTCCTAGTTCGGTCCGAATCGGGATGTTTTGCAGGTTTGGATTGGCCGAAGACAGGCGGCCCGTCGCAGTCCCAGTCTGCCCAAAAGTTGTGTGCAGGCGCCGGCTCACCGCATGGATGAGCGCAGGTAGCGCATCCACATACGTGGACTTTAGCTTGGTGAGCTGACGATAATCGAGCACCATGCGCGCGATCGGATGATTCTCCGCAAGCTGTTCGAGCACGTCGACCGCGGTCGAGATGGTGCGCCCCTTGCCGTATTTGACCGGCTTGGGCAGATTCATGCGATTGAACAGAACGTCGCCCAGTTGCTTCGGCGAGCCCACGTTAAATTCCATCCCCGCAACTTCGTAAATCTCTTTCGCCTTGGCCGCGCTTTCGCGTTCCAGTTCGCTCGACATCTGCGAAAGCGCGGCCGTATCGATTTTGACTCCGGCCTGCTCCATACGCGCCAGCACCGGAACCAGCGGCAAATCTATCTCTTCGTAAAGCTTATCCAGTCCCGCTTGTTCCACTTCGCTACGCAGGGCGCCAGCCAACCTCCCGGTAATATCGGCGGACTCGGCGAGTTCCTCGGCCACCTTCAAGTTGAAACGCCGCAGAGCAACGTCTGCCAGCCGGTGCGATGAGAAAGTCGGATCGAGCAGATACGAATACAGCATGGGATCGTGACGCACGCCCGCGAGAGAAATCCCGAGCGGGTCCAGAGCGTGAATCGCGGCCTTGTAGTCGTGCACAGACTTGGGCGTCGCCGCGTCCCGCAGCACAGAACGCAGCTTTTCGGCGGTGTTGTCGGAATCGAGTTTCACGATCACGGCCGATCCCACCGCAGCCGAGATGGCGACGCGACGCGACGTGGGAGCGGGCGCCGACGTGAACATTAAGTCTGCCAAAGTCCCCATCGATCCGTCCAAGCCTCCGCCCATCGTTCTCTCCGTGAAAGATAGTTGGGCGGTCTGCATCTCTTCCTCCTTCTCTTCTTCCTCCGGCTCTCGCGCCGTGACGGCTTCCACCTGCTCGACCGCCACGGCCAGAGCGCCTCCGTCGATAACTGCACCGAGCACGCTCTCGATATCCGAGGCCGACGTCGCCTCGGTATAGTGCGTCTCGCTCACTTCGGCCACCGGCAGGAGCTCTTTGAGCAGCGAAGTGAATTCGAGTTCGGTAAAGAGCGCGCGCAATGCATCCACGTCCGGCTCTCCCGCCCGCATGGATTCCACATTCAGTTCGATCGGAACATTGGTGTCGATGGTGGCCATGCTCTTGCTGAAAAGGATGGTGTCGCGATTGTTCAGCAGCGACTCGCGGTAAGTTTTCCTTTCGACCTCAGCGGCACGCTCAAGCGCTTGCTCGACTGTACCGAAGCGCTTGATGATTTCCACGGAGCCTTTGTCGCCAATGCCCGGCGCACCGGGAATGTTGTCGATCGCATCGCCCCGCAGCGCCATCACGTCGATCACGCGCTCGGGAGGTACGCCCAGAATTTCTTCCACCTTCGCAGCATCGCAAATCAGGTTGTCCTTCGGCGGATTCAGAATCTGTACTTTGTCGTTCACCAGCTGCATCATGTCCTTGTCGCTGGAAACGACGTACACGGGATGCGACGCCTCAGAAGCTTTGCGGGCCAGGGTGCCAATCACATCGTCGGCCTCGAAGCGCATGACCTCCAGGATCGGAATCCGGTACCCCTCCAGTGCCCGGCGAATGTAAGGAACCTGTTGCACCAGGTCTTCCGGCATGGCCACACGATTGGCCTTATAGCCCTTGTATTCGACTTCGGTGAAAGTCTGTGTCTTGATATCGAACTTCTTGATGCTGGTCACCGCGTCCGCCTGCTCGTCGCGGAAGGTCGGCCCGGCCACATCGAATACGGCCGCCAGATATTCCGGAGAAAAATCGTCGCGCAGTTTGCGCAGCATATTCACGAAGACGTAAATCGCGGCCGTCGGCAGCCCGGTCTTAGTCGACATGGGACGCTGCCGCACCATCGCATGATAGGCGCGGAAGATGAATGACATGGTGTCGATCAGGTAAACGCGGCCATGGGCCGCCGCGGTCCCGGATGCCGCGCTGGGCGTGGCTTTGCCATTCGCACCTTTTCCGACCGAAGATGCCGCTGGCGGGGTCTGAACCGGTGATTTTTTACGTGGGGGCAACTCATTTAGTGTAGCAGCAGAAAAGGCAGAGGGAGGTTCGTCCGAAAGTCCGCACCAGTTTCCCGGCCCAATCCGTCGGAGAGGTAGCGCGGAAGTTTCGGGGAGCTACTTCGGCTCGCCGTATTCAGTATTGAAGTGGAGCTCAATTTCCCCGCACGTGCCTTGTTCGGGTGAATACACGACACAGATATCGAAAGGCCGCGAATACACATGCAGGCTGACCGCGCGCGCATTGAATTCTCGGGGATTCACGACACGATGCACGGGATCCGCTGGGTCCACAGCGCACGGCTGCGAGATATTCATCTCGACGGTGTTGCTGGCCTCCAGCCGGCAGCGTCCCGCTTGCAGGTCCTGGTGGATGAGGTGAAAGTTCTCCACCTGCAAGCGCCCGAGGGGAACCGCCATCCAGCAATTCTGGTCGCGGTGGTTGTGCACCGAGCTTGCCTGCCCAACCTCCCAGCAAATCGCCATCAATTCATACAACGGCGTGCGGTCGATCAGGTTCCGGGTGTAGTGCTGCCGATTCCAAGTCAAGTACGGAGCCAGCGAGTCAGCGCTCACGGGCGTGTCCTGAAGAAGGCGCCGAATCGACTCGGTCTGGTCGAAGGCGGACTCGGGGAACTGACGAAGGGCTTCGACGAGAGTTTGAATAGAAACTGACTTTACCGCGGTGGTCATGGTGCTCTCCGCAGATAAAGTATAGCGCGGCACTCTTCTTTCGATCGATCTTCCCGCCGACTTGTTTCCATGATTAGATTTTAACCACAGCGATCGGCATTCCTGGCGGCGCGCTTTAACGCGCTTTATTCTGTTATCGAGGGTGGCGAGGGGGGAAGCTCTCGCGCGCAGGGCAAGTTTGAGATAAGCAGCCTCATATTCGGTCAGTTGCTGTTGCTGCGTAAACCATAGGACGGGCTCAAACGCATGATCGACTCGCCCGGGATCCACCGAAATGGGGAGGGCACCGATGTGCCGCAGAAGCGAGCGGAACTGTGCCATGCTCACGCGTTTCCGTCGTTCCCCGACAAGCAAAGCGTTCGCCGGTTCCAATGGCCAAATCGCAGGGGTTATCGCTTCCGCTCCATTCGCCAGCGAGTCGAGGATTGCTTCTGTACTCCCAGGCTTGCTCCCTGTCGGATTTCGCGAACCAACTTTTTCGGATCCTTGGGTTCGCCATCTTCGCTGCGAACTAACTCGGCCACGGGAATCCGGCGAAGCGTGATCAGAATCGTCTCGCCCTTGGAAACCATATTCAATAATTCGTTGAAGTGCGTTTCATACAGCTAGTTAAATTAACCAACTCGTCGGCTCACGGAGCAATGGAAACAGACTACGAAATTACTCTTAACTTCCCGGCCCCCAGGATCTCCTTGGCTTCTACCTGGGCCACTTCCGGATACACCGCGCCCTAGCGTCGCCGCAAATCCCGCGGCAGTTCCGAGCGCACCAACCACAATCCCCCGGCCACCGCCGCCGCCCACGTAACCGAGACCAGCGCCAATTGTGTTAGATCTACCTCACGGTTGCCATGGCCGGAAATCGCGAGCGGCACAACCTTCGCCACTTCAAAGCTGATTCCTCCCGCCACTGTCGCCACCGCTGCCGCCTTGCCCAGTTCCCACCATCGCAATTCGCTCAGGGGAACCAGTTTCCGATAGTGCAGCAGTCCGGCCAGGGCTACCAGATTCAGGCCGATCCCGAGATCCGACGCCCATGCCAGCCCCACCACCCCAAAGGTATGAAACAGGAACGAATACACGGGCAAGGACGCTACCGTAATCACGCTAACCGCCGCCATCGGAGTCAGCGTGTCCCCGGCCGCATAGAATGCGCGGGCATAGAGTCCCTGGGCTGACCAGAATGCCAGGGAAAGCGAGAACCAGAAGAAGTAAGTTGCACTGGTCTGTGCGTCTGCGAAGAGAAATTTTCCCCGCCGGTAAACCAGATCGATCAGCGGAAGCCCCACCACCATCATCCATCCGCTGGCCAGCATCGAAGCTGCCCCGACCCGGTACACCGAATCGTTCACCGTCGCAGCGAATTCTTTCAGTTTCTTCTCATTGAACAGCCGTGCAAAAAATGGCAGCGATGCCTGACCGGTCGCCTGCCCCAGCACGGCAATTGGCACTGCGAACAATCGCTTGGCAAACGTAAGCCGTGTAATGTCGCCTACGCCGTTCGACGCGTAGTGCCGAAGAATCCAGTCATCCGCCGCCACCAGCGACACGCCCAGCATCAGCGGCACTGACAACTTCACCCACTCCCGAAATGCCGGATTCATCACATCAAACGACAGTCGATATCCAGTCCCAATGCGCGCCGCCCCAATCACGCTCGCGAGAAACGGACCGGCGAAGCTTCCGATCAGCGCGCCGTAGGCGAGGGAAACGATGCCAAAATGCGGGCCGCCGATCACTCCGCCCAGAATAATGAACACGTTGTAAATCAGCGGTCCCAATGCTGGAAACAGAAACAGCCGGTGGGAGAGCAGGACCGCCGAGACCACCCCGCCTACATAAAAGAAAATTTGTGCCGGCAGCAGAATTCGGGTCAGGTGAACGCACAGCTCGATTTTGTCCGGGGAAAATCCTTTTACGAACCAGCGCACAAACTGGGGAGCGAAAATCTCCGCCAGAATCGTCCCCACGATCATCACCGCCGTCATCACCGTAATGATGATGGAAAATGTGTTCTGCGCATCATCGTCGCGCTTCTCGGCCAGAAACCGTGTATAGATGGAGATGAATGTAATCGAAGCCGCACCCCCGGCCACAATGTAGTTGAGAAAATCCGGCAGCGTGAAAGCCGCGACGTAGGCGTCCGTTGGTCCACCAGCCCCATATGCCCATGCAATGTACGCGTCTCGCGCGTATCCGATCACGCGCGACAACATCACCGCCGAAATCAGCAACAAGGTCGCCGAAAACGCCGTGTGCTGATGCGATGGCTGAAAAAAGCGCAGAAGTTTCGTCATTGAGACCCGATCGGAGACCTGAACGGAACGTCCAATCTTATCGGAATCTCGTGGAGGCAGGGCACTCCTTCGACTTTGCTCAGGGCAGGCTTGGTTCGCTCCTTTTGCGGTTATTCTGCGCGGCAGCCGTATGTATCCATTTCTTTACCGTCACTGCTGTGGTGCAGGCGATAGCCAAACCTTGTCGGCCGACACCAGGTCCACATTCGACACTTCTGTTCTCAGTCTGATGGACTGCAGACCCGCTTTCTTCGGCGGCTTGGCAAGAAATGTCAGGAAATACTGATGTCCCAGCCGGTGCGTCAAATCCTCCAGATACGGTGCGAAGGAAACCGGCGGCCCATTGAATCCGATGGAATACGATTCGCCCCCAGTTTTTTCCGCCAGTTGGGCCAGATAAAGTTGGCCCCAATACGTCTGCCAGTAGCTATGACCAAAATGGCCAGCGCCCGGGCTATAAATCGCAGATACTAGGATGCCGGCGCGTTGAGCATCGTCGATTGCCGCGTCCAGATACGGGTCGGACGGGTCCCCGGTACCGTAATATCGGTCGATCCCATCGGAGACAATCAGCACCTCTCGCCGGCCCATACTCTCCGGCCAGCGTTTGATTAAATCGGTGAGAGAAAAATACGGACTGCCATTGGCGCCCTGCCCCCCCATGGGAAGGCGCAATGACTTTGCCGCCTGGGCATGGTCAGTCGTCAGATTCTGTACCACGCTGGCCGTACCATTCTGCATGTACGCAATCCCAACTTTGGCGGAGGCCGGCTGCCCGTTGATGAACTGGCGAATGTCCTGCAGTTGCGAACCCAGATTGCTGCTGGATCCATCGTCCAGCAGGACGAAGAGTTCGAGAGCTGCGTGCTCCCCCTGGGCAGGAATCCATTCCGTCACCGGGTCGCGATCCTTGCCCTCATACACCATGACATCTTCGCGGTTCACGTTTGGGACGTCGGAACCGTGATGAGGTTCGACGGTTACCACTAGGTGCGCCGAAACTTTGCCTGCCGGAGCTTCGTCGGGCGCAGCCTGCTGAGCCGAAAGCCTCCGAACTCCCGACATCGAGATCGCCAGACCCAATAGCGCGTTAACCATAAAACTGTATTTGTTCATAACCGCTCCTTCCAAAAGAAAATGCCGCGAGAATCGGGAGTTATCCGGAACGGAGCCGTTGTTCAGGCGAGGCACAGGATCTCGCCAGCAGATTCGACATCCAAACCGCACATACCCTTTTGACTAGTTAGATGTTCGGACCAAGGAAAAGGTGGGACATTGCGGTTCGGCCAGTCGCGAAGCCTCAAGCCTCGCCTAATCGCGAATGGTGCATCGAGTTTTGGACTGACAGCCCGCAACTGAAACGTGGATGTTCGAACCAGCCTGCTCTTCCCAGTCCCCCGCGATAAAATCAGCGCTTCGCCGGGCTTCACGAAAACCGGTTCGTCTTTACCATTGCGCTCGACTGCCGGGTGCAGTAGTGTCTCCCACCGATGCCCCCGGGACGGACCTAATCTGACCGGTCGTCACAGGAGGAGTCCCATGCCAATGCATCGCGCCTTCCTCAGTGTGATTGCGATCCTCGGCTGTGCGGGCGCCCCCGAGCCCTCGGCGCCAAAGCCGCAAGCCAGCAACGCAGCCCGGCTGACTCCGCTGATTCTTGAGAAAGACGAAGGCGAGCACCGCGTGGTGCGGGGATGTCCTGGGCATCCCGATCCGGGAGAGACCTTTATTCTCAAGATCGACCCGAAGAATGGAGGATCCTCGCATCTGGTCCTGCTTACGGCAAGCATTCCCGCACGAAAGAAAATCGACACCCACCGGCATCCCGAGGCCGACGAGATCCTGTTTTTGCAGAACGGAACGGCTCGGGTGCATTTGGGCGACACGGTGAGAGAGGTCCATGCGGGAGCCAGCGTGTTCATTCCGGCCGGTACGTGGATCTCTGCCGACAATCTCGGAAGCGACGCCTTCAACCTGGTCGCCATTTTTTCCGCTCCCGGCTTCGAGGACTTCATGCGCGAGACATCGGCTGGCGAAGGAGAAAAAAATATTCCGCTGTCTCAGGCCGAAGAGGATGCGGTCGAGAAAAAGCATGCCCACGCGGTGATCTATCAGTAACCGGCAGGCGATCTTCGGGACTGCCAGCGTTTTAGGGGGCAAGCGCTGTATCGGACAGCAAGGTTGGGTTCGCGCCGGAGGTTTGTGTCGACGGGAAGAGACTCTCCTATCTGCCCGGGGCTATGGCCTGTCGCCGCGCAAACGCAAGGGACAAAGAGCAAAAACAAGAGCAACGTCCAAGGCGGCGGATAGGGGCTATTGAATGTTCAGCACCACCTTCCCATAATTCCTGCCTTCCTGCAGGAACTTGTAGGCTTCGATGGCGCGGTCTAGCGGAAAAACTTGGCCAACTTGCGGAGTCAGTTTGCCTTGGGCAATCCAGGCAGATAGTTGCCGCCAGGCGGGTTCCATGATCTCCGGTTTCTGTGACAAATACGTGAGCCAAAGCCCTTGCACACTGGCCGACTTGGCGTACATTGCGCGCAAATCGATTTGCGGAGCCTTTCCCGTCGCGGTGCCGTACTGGATCACGCGTCCGAAGTCGCGCAGGCAGCGCAGGCTTTTGGCTGTGTGCTCTCCTCCGAGCATTTCGAAGACCGCATCGACGCCTTCTCCGTGGGTCAGGTTCTTTACGATCTCCTCATAATCGTGCTGCTTGTAGTTGACGCCGTGCTGCAATCCAAGTTCTTTTACCAGAGCGAGTTTTTCGTTCGAAGACGATGTGCCGTACATGTCGATGCCGAGCAGGTGACCAATCTGTACGGCTGCGGTGCCGACGCCTCCGGCGACAGCGTGGATCAGTACGCGAGGCGAAGCCGCGCTTCGCGGGACAGCCGATGGTGGCTGTCCCCACGCTGAGCCCGGAGTGAGACCCGCCTGCCAGTATCCAAGGTATGCGGTGAAGTAATTAACCGGGAAGGCGGCCGCCTGTTCGTCGGTCCAGCGGTCGGGAATCGTCCATATCCTGTTGGCGAATGCGGATGTCTTCTCCGCGAACGCGGCCCACTGTGCATATCCCATCACGCGCCGTCCGCTGCCTTCTTCAATCCCGGCGAACTCGCGTCCCACCACAAGCGGCGGCGGCGGCGTTCCTGGATACCCTCCTCTGGTGGTCATCACATCGGCAAAGTTCAACCCCGCCGCGCCGACGCGCACCAAGGTTTGTCCGCTCCTCGGCGTAGGTTCGGGAACATCTTGCAGGGCGAGCGCGTCCGGTCCAGACAAGCTGATGAGGACTAGAGCCTTCATGCGGAAAGTCTAGCAGGGACGAGCCGAGTCGGAGGCTGGAGTGTGGCTTGTCGGTCTGGGTCTTAGGTGTTGATCATTCCGGCGGTTTGCCGAAGACACCTAAGACCCAAGACACGGGTGGAGCGGGGCTTACATCACAACCGTGACCGCGATTCGCATCCCAGGATGACGCAAATCAAAAAGGAAGTATTCCCCATCGACATAGTCAATGTAGCAGTCGTCGGTGTAAGCCCAGTCGGGCGGCCAGGCATCGACGAGCACAAAGGAGTAGCCGCCATATTGGAACTGCGGCCGGCCACTCACCATCACCGGACGCTGCATCGCGAAGTGATGTTCTCGGCCGAATTGAGCGCGGAATCGATCGTCCGGAATGCGGCCGCCATTACCGGCAGGGCGGGCATTATCCTGCCCGGGAGCGGCTTGTTGCCGCGCCGGTTCTTGCTGTGCCGGCTTCATTTCTTCGCGCGGTTGCTTCTCGTCCTGCTTTTGTTCCGGTTGGTCCGGTCTCGCAGGTTTGGCTTCATCTTGCTTGGGAGGCTTCATCTCATCCTGTTTGGATGTGGGTTTGGCTTCATTCTGTGGCTTTGGTTCTGCCTGTTTCGGTTCCTCCTGTTTCGGTTTGTCTTCCTGTGGTTTTTCGTCTTGCGCGTAGAGAACCGCCGAACTCGCGATCATGGCCGCGAGAAGTCCCAAATTCAGAAATCTGAAAGCTCGCATAACTTCCTCCAAGAAGTTCCTGAATGGCCCATGGGCCTGGCGACCTGCCACCATCGGCAGTTCGCGAATGCTACTGTCAGATGCCTGGCGCAGCGAAACCGCGCCCCGGTTCTTTCTGTACGCAGAGGCAGGGCGAGACTGTAGGGGCCTGTTACGAAAGCCGCCGCAGGGTGGACCTGGGACCCAGACTCTGGGACCCAGACTTTAGACCTCGGACTCCAGACCAGAGTAGCCTGCAGTTCGATTTTCGTCCGAGGTCTCGGGTCCGATGTCGTTTTCCTACGGCAGGTATATACTCTTGGCTTACTGATTGCCCGGTCGAGCCCCAGCGGCCGGGACGGGGCGTACCTTCATTCCCCTAATTCATGCGCCCCGCATGCGCAAGCGAAAGGCTGGTTCCCGCGCGGGGCGGCGAAGAACTGGCACGGGTGCGTCGCCTAATCGTATGGGCATATGGGCAAGCTGCATCCGCGGAGGTTTACCGTGGATATCATTTTTGTACGTCTTCTTTTTGTCATTGTTGTAGCGGTTACCTGCTTCGTCATTGAGCCCTTCGGATTGACCCGCAATACAGACGCGGGTGTGGGCGCATTGCTCGGGGCAGCGATCGTCGTTTTCGAATGGAAGCTGCGCAGCGTCAGCCTGAAGCGGCTGATTGGCGCCGCCATCGGAAGTTTCCTCGGCATCTGCGGCGCCTACCTCTTCGCTCTGGTTGTCCGCAACAGCATTCCCCAGGGACATACCCAGAGCTTCCTGCAGATCCTGGTCATGCTGCTGATGGCTTACGTCGGCCTGATCGTCGGCGCTAGCAAAGGCGATCTGCTGAACCTGGCGGCGCTGGGCGGAATTTTCGGCGGCGAAAAGCAAGGCAAGAAAAGCTACAAGATTCTCGACACCAGCGTCATCATCGACGGCCGCATTGCCGATATTGCCGAGACCGGCTTCCTCGACGGCATTATCGTGACGCCGCAATTCGTGCTGCGCGAGCTGCAACTGGTGGCCGATTCCGCTGATTCGCTGAAGCGCAACCGCGGCCGCCGCGGCCTCGACATCCTGCAGCGCCTGCAAAAAGTCGCCACTCTCACCATTCAAATCGTGGAAGACGATTTCCCAGCCGTCCGCGAAGTCGACCTGAAGCTGATCGAACTGGCCAAAGTCTACGAAGGCAAAATTATCACCAACGACTTCAACCTGAATAAAGTCGCGCAACTCCAGGGAGTCGAGGTGCTGAACATCAACGAACTGGCCAACTCGCTGAAGCCGATCGTGCTTCCCGGCGAGACCATGCGCGTCTTCATCCTTAAGGAAGGCAAGGAATACAACCAAGGCGTGGCGTACTTGGACGATGGAACCATGGTCGTTGTCGACAATGCCCGCAAAATGATCGGGAAGACCATCGACGTTTCCGTGACGTCGGTGCTGCAGACCACGGCCGGGAAGATGATTTTCGGCCGGTGGGACGAGCGTGCTGCGTATTCGCGCCAGTCAGCGCCGGTGCCGGTGTCTCCTCCGACGATGCCGGTGGCTGCATCCAGCCCCACTCCAGTTCCTTTGCCCAATACGTTGGAAACAAAACCAGGAACCCCGTAGCCGGTCGGAATCCGGGGCTGCCTAGTGCCGGCATCCTGCCGGCTGTCGCAACGACGTCCGACGCTCTGCGCCTCCCCACCAAGCGGATCCAACAAATCGAGACAGCACGAAATTCTCATGATTCTGGGACATTGCTTCCCAATAGCGTCAACCGATTTGAACTCTCGCCTCTGGCCCTCGTATACTTACACCCCGCCATGAAGGTGATTGTGATTATTCCCGCTGCCGGCCTCGGGACCCGCATGGCGCCCATGCCCAGCGCCTTGGACCCAAGGGCAAAGACCAAGCCGCATCCTTCCAAACAGTTCACCGAACTTGCCGGCACGCCCATCCTCATTCACACGGTCCGCAGGTTCGCAGCAGTCGATGCAGTCAGCGAAATCTGGATTGCCCTGCGGGAAAATGAAATCGAAGGCTTCCGCGAACGCCTAGGCAAGGAGGCGAAAGACTTGCTAAAGAAAAAAATTGAACTGGTCGCCGGGGGAGAGCACCGCCAGCAGTCGGTCGAGCAGGCGCTCAACGCTATCTCCGCCGCTGCCGATGACGTCATTCTCGTGCACGACGCTGTGCGTCCCCTGGTCACGCACGAAGTCATACACGAGGTGATCGCAGCCGCCAAGAAATATGGCGCTGCCATTGCCGGCCTTCCCGCCGTCGATACCGTAAAGCAGGTGGAACGCACGGCAGAAGGCGCGATCGTTAAAGCTACCATTCCTCGCGCCAGCGTCGTCCTGGCCCAGACCCCGCAGGGATTTCAGTACGGCGTGATCAAGAAAGCCTTCGACGAGGCCGCCGCCGACGGATTCACGGGCACCGACGAGGCCTCTTTAGCGGAACGCTCGGGACACGAGGTCGCGGTCGTCATGGGCTCGCCGAGAAACATCAAGATCACGACTCCCGCCGATATGGAGCTAGCGGAGTTCTATCTGCAAACCTCCGCGGAGCCCTCGAATTAGCGCTAGCCACCCCATGCCAAGAAGCCACGATCAACGACCCACGACCCGCATCGGCTACGGTTTTGATTCGCACGAATTTCGTCCGGCGATTCCGTTGAAGATTGGCGGCATCACGCTGCCGCATGATCGAGGGTTAGGCGGGCACTCTGACGGCGATGTCCTGCTGCACGCCATTACCGACGCGCTGCTCGGGGCGATTGCCGCGCCCGATATCGGTGCGCTGTTTCCTCCCTCCGATCCAAAATGGAAAGGGGCGGATTCCGTCGTCTTCCTGCGCGAAGCGCTCAAGCGGGTGCAGGGCGCAGGTTACCGCGTGTCCAACCTTGATGCCAGCCTGATTCTGGCCGCGCCCAAGATCGGTCCCCACGCCGCCATCATCCGAACCCGTGTGGCGGAGTTGCTCAAGGTGCACAACAATTGCGTAGGCCTGAAAGCAAAAACGCCCGAAGGACTCAAACTGGAAAATACCGCCATCGCCCACGCAGTCGTGCTGCTGGAGAAAAAGGCTCCCCACCGAGGGGGACTCCGATCGAAGTCCGGGGAGCGAAAGCGATGAGCGCGTTTCCTATACTTTTACTTTGCGCTCACGCTCCGTAGGCGGCGTATCGGCGCATTGCTTGGAGTGGAGTTGGTGACCCTCGATGGCACGAGAAAGTGCGGCTGAAAAAGATAGCGAACCCGAATTGCTAGAAGCCTCAAATTCCACAGCTGCAAGTTGTTCAATAAACTGGTGTTCATCTGCATGACGCATCAATGAACGCCCGAAAAATCGCGCGCGAAAACGCGTCTCCGTCCACGGACCTCTCCGGATGCCACTGCACCGCGAGCACGAAGTGGCCCGGTGCGGTTCCTTCTAGTGCTTCGATGATCTCGTCGTCCGGGCAGCGCGCCACAATTCGCAACCCGTCACCGATCACGTCCGCGGATTGATGATGAGAAGAGTTGACGGGCACGACAAGGTGACGCCGACTACCGGAGTCAGCATCTACAATCTTCGCCAGCCCCGACCCTGCCTCAATCTCCACCGCATGCGCGACCGCGACCTTCCCTCCCGCCTCATGATTTACCCTTCCACGTGTTGCTTCCGGCAGAAAATCCGGAATGTGCTGGATCAGCGATCCCGCACGATAGACGTTCAAGGTCTGCAAGCCGTAGCAAATGCCCAGCACCGGCTTGCGCAACCGGTATGCGTCCTCCAACAAAAGGTCGTCTACCACATCGCGCCGCGGATCGGCGGCTGCCGTGTGCTCCGACCGCGCGGCATTGAACTTTGCCGGATCGACGTCAGCCTTGCTGCCCGGCAGCAGCACGCCATCGCAGCGTTCTATCACTTTCCTGAGTTCGCCCGCAGCCCGATCGAGAGGGACGCGCACCGCTTCCCCGCCCGCCAGCGTGACTGCACGTTCATACTGAGATATCGCCCGCTCCGCATACTCGGAGTCAGAAAAATGCGGCAGGGGGATGGCTATGCGGGGTGGCATGATTTCGATTGTAGCGCTGCTGGAAACCAAATTTCCGTAGAGAGAGCAAAGACTCGCCATGCTTTGCCCGGCCGGGGCGGCAGTCCCCACCTGATCGTCCTATGTCAACCTTTCCCCTTACAGCACGCGGTTTTTGTTCTAACCCAGCCGCTCAATCGCCGAAAGAGTTTTTGTCTGACGGTAATGCCGGATTTCCATCACCAGCGCGAGCACCAAGATAATTCCGCCCGCCACGAGCGCCATTGGCAGCGCAATCGCCCGGTAAGCAATCCGCATGTCCGGATGCGCCCCGCGCAACGCGGAGATAATCACGATCCCCAAAATTGCCAGTAGCAGGCTGACCGCGAAGCAGAGCAGTGTCCCAATCAAAGTCACCACGCAGACGCGCAGCACGATGCCAAACCAGCGTGGTGACCTGGGTGAACGTGCCGCTGCCATAAGCTCCACCGTCCATTCTACTGGTACAAAATTTATGCGGTCGAGCGCTACCGGTTTGAGCATTATGAGTTCGAACCCACCCGGTCGAACCTGACGGTCGAACCGTATCCGTATCCGTTCGAACTCTGCTTGACCCGGTCCGCGCGATGGCCGCCAAAGGCTCTAATGGTGCAGGTTCCAGCCATAACTTCCCCGCCATAAGGGTGTCGCGCGCGGAATAAAACAGTCCGATCCAGCCTTGAGGGGAATTCTCTTCTCGTCCTGGTTCGGCGTATAGAAGATCCACGTCATAGCAGCCCTGCACCACCATCACGCATTCGTCGAAGTCGTGGATAGGATCGGCCGAAGGCGTCGTCTCGGAGCAGGTCCAGAATGTCAGCTTGCTCCCCTCCGCCCCGTCAAACCCACACCCTTCGACACCCGGAGTTGTCTGTCGCTGCCGGCGATCCGATTAGCTTCCCATTGCATCAATTCCGGAAATTCATTCCGAGTGTCCCCTTGCCGTGGCAAGCCTGATTGCTACTAAGGCCCAAGTCCGGTCAGGGCGGCCGCGGTATGGATTCACCAAACTCCAGCCGTAAGGCGGGCTGTGTGTAGAATAGGGCTGCATGTCGCAGGCCGCCTCAGCCATCACGCGTAGCCCCGCCGAAGTGGTCCGGCTCACGCCCGTTTCCCAGGCGCAGAACGGCATCTGCTATGCCGTCGCCGGCGAGGTCGCCATCAACTCCTTTGACCTGGAGCGCATGGTCGCGGCTGTTCCTAAGAAAGTAGCGGCCGCGCTCGAGCGCAAGGCGTACTACTTTGTCCCCTTGACCGTAAGCCAAGGCGAGGAGATCGTGATCGCCGACCGTTACGACGTCGCACTCAGCGACAATGCCGTATGCCATCGCAACCTGAACCTGGGCGACTCGCAATGCGTCTTCATCTCGACGCGATTGATGGACGATAAGTTCTCCGTCGCGTTTGAGTTTTATATCAACGTTGGCCACGCCGTGGTCGAGCGCGCCGGAGTTTCGCGCGAGTTCACCGAATTGGCATGGAGTCAGGTGGAAGCAGGGATTCGCGGCGAAACGTCTCTCGACGCTTGGGAAGCGCGCAAGCTAGCCATTGCGGATGGTCCGGACCGCGAGCGTTTTAAGAACGAATATCTCGACGCAACCTTCTCCGACACGATTTCGATCTACATGCTGTCGCTGTATCTCGATGTCGACTACTACGATCTGCGGGAGCGGGATTATCCCCTGCTGGCGCCCTCCGCTCTAGCCGATCGCCTGCGAAAAGTGGCGGAGTTGTTCCCACCCAACACCGGATTCGAATTCGCGGTTCTCTACAAACGCCGCGGCTAAGGTAAATTCTTTTGCCGCGGATTCGCAGGGGTCAACCGGCACAGAGTCTCCAACCACAACTCTACCGCTGGGGCGCCCACGTGCTCAGATCGCTTCGCCGTGAGTGCACTGCCATGTTCTGGCCTTCGGCTTTAAGAGATCTTCATTGCCGGACCTATTTGTTTCTCGTCCGGCAATTGATCCAGCCAAGGGTGGCAGAGAATATACGCCACCCCGCAGGGGAGATTGACAAGACTGGAATCCGGCTTCCTCAGGGGCTGAAGCCCGGACTCTTTCGAACCTAGCGACGCAACTACAGCCGCGCCCTTTCCCAAATTTAATTATTTGTTGGAGATTACGAAATTGACTGCGCTGACTTGATTCCCGCTCACGGTGACGGACTTTTCCCACGTCTTCGGTTCGGTGAAGATGGGCCGTTGCACGCTGTGCTCGGTGAGCACATCGAAAGCCTGCTCTTTGCCGGCCAGTCCCCAGCCTTCGTGCCAGGCCACGATCTGATAGGTTCCCGGCGGAACGTCGGTGAATTCGAAGCCTCCGCTCTCATCGGTGACGGCATAGTAAGGATGCGGAACCACCATCATTTCGGCGTTCATCCAGACGTGGCCTCCGTTGCAGCGGAGATGGACAAGCCCGGGTGTGGACATGGTTCGCAAAGTGGGCCGGTCGGTGAAAGGAAAGGGAAGATTGAAGCTGGCTGCGCCATCCATATGAAGGGTGTGCAAAGTGGCGTCGGAACTCATCATGCTCAGGTTGCCGTTTTCCGGAACCAGAAGAATGTGCGGAATGTAGCGGCAGCGTTTCTGGTCAAGATGGCGCCGCTGCTCCGGCAAGTCCATGGCTTTACCGCGAGAAACATCCTTGAGGTAGACGATTGTGTTGGCGATGCCGCCCTGCGGTCCAATGACTAGCCTCTCCAGGTCGGCGGTCTTCTTAGATTCAGGATCACAAATCTGCGGATCTTTGGTGACGGGGAAATTGAGGGCGTGCGGAACTAGTCCCGACCATTTCACAGTCCCGGAAACGGTTCCGCCGTCGACGACGGTAACGACTTTGTAATCGCTCTGAGAAAAGGCCGCGGAAACAGCGGCCAAGAACGAGAACAAGATCAATGAAAAACAGGGCGAAAGGACTCGACGCATATTAGTTTCCTGCAAAGCCGCGACTCAACCGGCAATCCTTTCATTCCTTACATGAAGCTGCGGGAAAATGCTCCACAGGCGGACCTCACTTACGGTTCCAAGGGAGACCGCCTGGGGACGGACTGGTGATTGCAATCACTACTAGAGTGCCCTGAACTCTTGAGCGGCGTCGAGATTACGATGGTGACAGAACGGGTGGAGCTGCTGGCTGGTCGCTCTGGGGCCGGGGCGGATAGGTCATGGTTGTCTGGCCAATACCGCCCGACGACCGTTCTGCCCTTCCACCCCTCAGTCTTCCTGCTGCGGGATCGCAGTTGAGTGCTCATTTTCCTTCCCTGTCCGGAAGGCCACGAATGGACGGGACGGCGTCTTGAACCAAGCCCACGCTCCAGCTGCCGGAGGGACCAGCACAAAGACCACATCCCTCAGGAACGGCAGCCCTCCCGATGGATCAAAATGTCGCATGATTTGCCCGGCCTATTCCGACGGCAGGTCGGCATCGTAAATTTGCCATCGAGAATTTACAATCATCCCTCCATGTCTGTCAGCGTGCGATCATTCGCGAAGATCAATCTGGGGCTGCGTATTGGGGCGGCGCGGAACGGATTCCATGAATTGCTGACGGTGTATCAGACCATTGAGCTGCACGATGTGCTCCGCGTCGGCGTCCGGCGCGGCAAGGGGATTGAGATTCGATGTGCTGACCCCCGCGTACCGAAGGATGAGTCGAATACTTGTTTTCGCATTGTTGACAAGGCGATGCGCGCGCTGCGCGTGAAGGGACGCGTGGTTATCGAGATCGAAAAGCGCTTGCCGGTTCAGGGCGGGCTGGGGGGAGCTTCGGCCAATGCCGTGGCCGCTTTGCTGGGGCTGGAGGAGACGCTGAACAGAGTTTTGCCGGCTACGGAAAAGCTGCGCATAGCGGCTGAGGTAGGATCGGATCTGCCGTTGTTTTTGGTGGGCGGGACTGTGTTGGGTGTGGGACGCGGGGAACGGGTATATCCCTTGCCGGATTTTCCGGCGGCGGCGTGTGTGGTGGTGACTCCGGCGGTTGGCGTGTCGACTCCGAAGGCGTTTGCCGAGTGGGACCGGATGGGTGCCGGGAGCAGGCAACTGCCAGCCGAGTCGCGCTCCGCTCGGCTGGGTCAGAGACCCGTCACCACACAAGCCGAGCCAAACCCTGGCGAGGGGCGGTCGGCGGGACAGTCGGGGGCGGCTGTCCCCACACGAGCAAAACCAGCGGCAGCAGTTCCCCCACAAGGGCGCGGCAGTGAAGCTGCGAAATTGACGGCTTCTGATGGCTCCGATAGAATGAATGAGCTTAGCTGCGGCTTGTCGGCGTGGCTGAGTGAACCTTACTCCGGTGCTCCTTTTAGAAGGGGCCGGGCCGAGAATCCGCTTCTCGAGCTTGTCCGGGCCGGGATTGAAAACGACTTCGAAAAAGTCGTCTTTCCTGAATATCCCGAGCTGAGTGATGGGAAGCGTGCGCTTTTGCGCGCGGGCGCCAGGTATGCGTCGTTGTCGGGCTCGGGGTCGGCGCTGTATGGGCTGTTTGCCTCGCGAGAAGCTGCGATGCTGGCGACCGCCAAGCTCCGAAAACAAGGGTGGACCGCGCTGGCGACGGCGACGTTGCCGCGGCGGGCTTACTGGAAGCGGATGGTTGCGGGCTGAGCATTGCAGTTCGTTGGATTGTGCTTTGCCGCGCCGCGCTCGCCCCAGCCGAGGCGGCTCTCGCTAGAGGAAGTGGTGGTCGACGAAAAGTTTTGATTGTTGATTTTTGATTGTTGATTGAGAATCTAGGCGAGCCCGCTTTTTGGGCTCCGTCAACAATCCGCAATTGGACAACCAGCAACAGGTTCACTGGGCCGTCGACTAATGGTAGGTCAAGTGCCTTTGGAGCACTTTGTCTAGGTTCGAATCCTAGCGGCCCAGCCAGACAATCGCTTTTGGCTGTTAGCGTTTGGCTCCTAGCTCAAACCAGCTAGGGAGCGAAGGCTTAGCCAAGAGCCAAAGGCTAAGAGCGAAGAGCTAATAACCATGGCCACTTTGGTGACGCCCGCCGACAAGACGGTTGAAAAGAAGAGTCCGCCCGTGACTGACGAAAAGCTGGAGCGGAAGCCGCGGCCGCGAGGGGACGAGAAGTTCAAGATTTTCAGCGGTACGGCGAACGAGCCATTGGCCGATGAAGTCTGCAACTTTCTGGGCATGCAGCGCGGGCAGGCTCAGGTGATTCGTTTCCGGGATGGCGAGTGCTACGTTCAGATCCAGGAAAACGTGCGTGGAGCCGATGTGTTCGTGCTGCAGCCGACCTGCCGTCCGGTGGACGAACACTTGATGGAGTTGCTGCTGATGATCGATGCGCTCAAGCGCGCTTCGGCGCGGCGCATCACGGCGGTGATTCCATATTTCGGGTATGCGCGGCAGGACCGCAAAGACAAGCCGCGCAGTCCGATATCGTCGAAACTGGTGGCCGACCTGTTAACCACGGCAGGCGCGCACCGGGCGTTGATTGTGGATTTGCATACCCCACAGTTGCAGGGTTTTTTTAATATTCCGGTGGATCACCTGTTCGCCTCGCCGGTGCTGGTGGATCACTTCCGCAAGCTGGCATTGCCAACTTTGACCGTGGTTTCGCCGGATGCGGGCGGCGTGGAGCGGGCGCGGTTTTTCGCGAAAAAAGTCGATGCGGCGCTGGCCATCGTCGACAAACGCCGGGTCGAGGTAAACGTGGCCGAAGTGATGCACGTGATCGGCGACGTCGACGGCCGAACGTGTCTGATCATCGACGATCTGATCGATACAGCGGGAACGCTGGTGAAGACCGCGGAGGCTTTGCTGGAGAATGGGGCAACTTCGGTTTACGCTTGCGCGTCGCATGCGGTGCTTTCGGGGCCGGCCGTGGAGAACATCAAGAACTCGGTTATCAAGGAAGTCGTCGTGACCAACACCATCCCACTGACTGCCGAGGCCGACGCAGCACGAACCGAAAAGGGGGGAAAGATTACAGTCCTCTCGATTGCGGGATTGATTGGCCGGGCGATTCAAGCGAATCACGAAGAGACTTCGGTAAGCAAGCTGTTCACGTAGGCAATGGGATTTGGCAAGAAGCGAGCCAAACGGGCGGTGATTGCGTCGCAAAGTACGCGACGCTTCGCTCAGCTCGCCGGGATCCTTCGGCGACGAAAAAGATGTCGCCTCGGGATGACAATCCAATCGAGGAATTGAAATTTATGGCGACTGCATTGGAACAAAACACACTGGAAGCGCAACCGCGGGAAGCCGGCACCAAAAACCATGCCCGCCGTGTGCGCCGTGAAGGAAAGATTCCGGCCGTAATCTATGGAGCGGGCAAGGATTCGCTCTCGATCAGCGTGGATCCGCGGCACGTACAGCGGATTCTGAATTCGGAGACCGGTCACAATACGATTTTCGACCTTGCCTTGAGCGGCGGCGAGCGCAGCAAAGCGATGATCGTTGACTGGCAGTACGAGCCCATCAAGGGCAAGCTTCTGCACATTGACCTGAAGCGCATAGCGCTCGACAAAGTGCTTAAGGTCAACGTGCCCATCTTCCTGGTCGGCGAGTCGGCGGGCGTCAAGCAGGAGGGCGGCATCATGGAACAGATGCTACGCGAGGTCGAGGTCGAGTGCCTGCCGGGAGACATTCCCAGCCACATCGATGCCGATGTCAGCCAGCTCACGTTTGGCAAGGTTTTGCGCGTTTCGGAGTTGCCGCACTCGGACAAGATTAAGTTTATTAGCGACCCGAATCAGCCCGTGGCGCACGTGACCTCGGTGAAGGAAGAAGTTGTGGCCGCTCCGGATGCGGTAGCGGCGGAAGCGGCAGCTCCGGCGGAGCCCGAAGTTATCAAGAAGGGCAAACAGGAGACCGAGGAAGAGGGTGGGGAAGCTCCCGCGGCCAAGCCTGACAAGGCCGAGAAGGCTGAGAAAAAGGAGAAGAAATAGACTTGTGGTGAGAGCCGCCGGGTTTCGCTCGGCCGGACAGCCGGGGGGCGCTGCCCCCACATTGGGATGGTGGCGTGAAACTGATCGTCGGGCTTGGCAATCCTGGTATCGAATATCAGTTCACGCCACATAATCTGGGCTTTCTGGCGATTGATCGAATCGCGACGGGCCTGGGGGTGGAGGTTCGAAACCGGCAGTGCCGGGCGCTGACGGCGCGAGCGGTGATCGCCGATCAGGCGGTGTTGCTGGCCAAACCGGAGACGTTCATGAACTTGAGTGGGCTTTCGGTAGGGGAACTGGTCGAGGAGTACGAGGCGAAGCCGGAGTCGGACCTGATTGTGATTCAGGACGAACTGGATTTTCCGCTGGGAACGTTGCGCATTCATAGGCGGCGTAGTTCGGCGGGGCATAACGGAATCGAGTCCATCATCGGGGCGCTGGGCACCGAGGATTTTCTGCGGATTCGGATTGGGGTGGCGCCGGAACGTAAAGTGAGCGACGGCCAGAGTTATCTGCTGGCGCCGCTGCGCAAGGCGGAGTTGCAGGTGGTGGATGGAGTTCTCGACACCACCGAAGAGGCAGTCAAGGTGATTTTGCAAGAAGGTCCGGCCGCGGCGATGAATCGCTTTAACCGAAAAGAGCCGGACAAAGAAGATTAGCCACGGATTCTCACGGATGAGAATTTGAGAATCTTTTATCGTGGAAGTCCGTAAGATCCGTGGCCGGGTTTGTGGCCAAAGATTTGGAGAAGAGAATGAATCGTATTTATGAGCTGATGTTCATTGTTCGTCCGGATATGACGGACGAGGATCTGGATAAACTGATTTCCACACTGCAGTCGGTGGTGCCGGCCTCCGGCGGCAACGTGCAGCGCGTCGACAAGATGGGCAAACGCCGGCTGGCCTATGCCGTCCGCCGGTTCCACGAAGGCATCTACGTGTTGATGGTGGTAGAAGGCGGAGGCGCGGTCATTCACGAACTGGAGCGCCGCCTGCGCGTGACCGAGCCAGTCATCAAGTTCCTCACGGTGCGCGTGGACGAGGAGCAGAAGCGGCTGGACAAAGTCAAGCAGCTGCGCGATTCGAAGAAGAAAATCAGCGCGCAGCCGGCAGCGCCGCCAGCTTCAGCGGCGGCGGCGGCGGAACCGGCTGTTCCGGCAGCGGAAAATCCGGCGACGGTTTAGCCCGGCGTCAGCCAAAGCGATTCGTCCAAAGCGATTACGACACGAGTCCTGTGGACTCGCGCCAGCCGGTGAAGAATCCGGCAGAGAGATGAAGGAGAATTATGGCGGAAGAAACGAAAGCACCAGAACAATCGGCACCCAGTGAAAGGCCGCGTTCGAGCGGAGACCGGCCCAGTGGAGATCGTCCGCGGTTCGGCGGCGGTGGTGGCGGACGCGGCCCCGGTGGGCCTCCGCGGGAGGGCGGTGGCGGACGCAAGTTTTTCCGGCGCAAGAAAGTTTGCAAGTTCTGCGTCGAGAAAATTGAAGACATCAATTACAAGGATTACCGCATGCTCGGACAGTTCGTCGCCGAGAGCGGCAAAATCGTGCCGCGGCGTTTGACCGGCGTATGCGCGCCGCATCAGCACCGGCTGTCGGCCGCCATCAAGAAGGCTCGCAACATTGCCTTGCTGCCGTTTGCCGGACGAGCATCGTAGAAAAGCTTTTGAGATCGGAGTTATCTATGGAAGTCATTCTGAAAGAAGATGTCGCGAAGCTGGGGTCCCGCGGCGACGTGGTGAAGGTCGCGGAAGGGTATGGACGGAATTATCTGTTGCCGCAAAAGCTGGCGATTCAGGCCAATGAGGGCAACAAGGCCGTCATCGTGCAGATGAAAGCCGCTTCGGTGCGGCGCTCCGCCAAGGAGAAAACCCAGGCCGAGGAACTGGCCAAGCAGTTGGAGGGCGTCTCGGTGTCGTTCCAACGGCGCTCGGGCGAGAACGATCAGCTCTTTGGCTCGGTCACGTCGAGTGACATCGGCGAGGCGCTGACCAAGAAGGGGTTCAATGTGGATCGCCGCCTGATCCAGTTGCACGAGCCGCTGAAGACCGTGGGCGAGTTCAGCGTCCCGGTAAAGCTGCATAAAGATGTGACCGCGCACTTGAAGGTGGTGATTGAGAAGGAAGCGACCGCGGAGTAAGCAATCCAAAACCTGGGTCCCCTGCGATGGCGGCGTTAGCGAATCACCGACAACTTTCGGTTGTTCGTTTTTTGCTTGCGGCTCATTTTCTGGCTGGGATGCTGCTTGTTTTCAGCTCAGCAATCGAGCGCGCCGCCGGCGTTTTTGCCCCGGGGCCGAAAGCCCTCCCGAATGAAACCTCCGACCATCCGCCGCTTCCTAAGATCCGCTTGCCAACACTCGAGGGCGTTTCGCAAGTCAACGAAATGACTTCGTCTCGCCTCCTGACGCTCCCCGGCCGCAGGCGATAAGTATCGAATTGTCATACGCCCGGTTAGCGAGCGATATCGCCAAAATGCCGCCTCCTGCATTTCCGCCGGGAGTGCGACGTACCGCCACGGTGGGTCTAGGAATGGGAAAGAGCGGTCGCGTCACCGATGCCAGGGCCCGCCTGCGTTGAGCAGGGCTGGGGTTGCGGCTGTTGCTGCGATGGAGTTGCGCCCTGCTTGATTCTGGGTAAGCCGGTGGAAGCGAAGACAGCTTGGAAATTCCAAATGTCCAATAATTCGTTCAAGGCGCCTGAAATGCACATCTGCTGGGGCACTTCCCGTGCCAAACTTGCCGCTGGCATTGTGCACGATTGTTCTGTTTCCCCCTAAATCTTTGTCCCTGAACCACCTAGGCCCCAAAAAAATCCTCTTCCAGCCTATAATTTCTGCTCACGGTTCTGCTGACGACTCGTCTATTCCTGTGCAAGCCCGGATATGGCATAAATACCGGGCAGGTAGAGGACACAATAGAAATGCCGGCCGGTGCATGGGCGATACCAATTGCGGTTGGCGGACGGGCCCACTCTAAGGAAAAGAGTGAGAGAGTAGACAGAGGCAACAGGGACCAGGACCCCGCGCGGGGCCGCATGGCTGGGCAAGAACGCCGCATAGATGACACGATGTTGATCCGGGAGGCCCAGCGCGGAAGCCGCGCCGCCTTCGAGGAACTGGTTCGTCACTACGATCAGTCGGTGCTGCGGCTAGCTCTGCATCTCACCGGAACCGAGCAGGATGCCCAGGACGTCTACCAGGACGCCTTCCTTAAGGCCTACAAGAACATCGGGAGTTTCCGGTTCGAGTGTTCCTTCTACACCTGGATTTACCGGATCGTGACCAATCTGTGTCTCGATCACCTGCGCAAGCGGAACGTGCGCAAGGAAGATGCGCCGGTGGCGCAAGACGGCTCCGGTGGCGAGTACAACTTACTCGAGCAGGTGCCTGACGTGCGGGCAGGAGCGAATCCGGAGCGCGACTTGTTGCGCCGGCAATTGGGCGCGCGCATTGCTGGAGCGCTGGAGAAGCTGACGCCGCGCGAGCGCATGGTGTTTGAGTTGAAGCATTACCACGGATTGAAGCTGAGAACCGTGGGTGAGATTTTGCAGACTACGGAAGAGACTGCCAAGAATACTTTGTTTCGCGCTACGCAGAAGTTGCGCGGGGCCTTGGCGGATATGAGATGAAGGCAAGTTCGGAGCGGGGCGGCTGGGCTTCGCCCATGCCGGGACAGCCCAGGCGGCTATCCCACATGGTTCGTGGACGGTGAAGGTGCAACGATGAAATGTGAATGGGTAAGAGAGAATATCGTGCTTCAGGTTTATGGCGAGTTGGCGGATGACGCCCGTCACGAACTGGAGCAGCACGTGGTCCGCTGCCCGGATTGCGCGGCCGAACTGAAGCTGGAGCAGGAGTTTCATGCGCTGCTGGCGCAGGACCGGGCGGCGGACCCCACGCCTAATCTAGTGGCGGCGTCGCGCATGAGGCTGCAGGAAGGGCTGGAGACGGCCAAGCAGGGCAGCGCCTGGAGTCGGTTGGCGTTTGATCCGGGGAACTGGCTGCGGCAAGTGCGATTCTCGCCGGCGCTGGCGTCGGCTATTTTGATTCTCGGCTTTGCCGGCGGAGTTACGGCCACCTACAAGCTTTACGGGGCGCCACCCATCCCTACAGCTGGCGTTACGAACATCGCGAATCCAACCGCAGTTCCTGCCGAAGCTTCAATCACGGGAATCAGTTCTGTGGTCCAGGAGCCGGGGACGAATCAGATCAGCATCAAGTACAACACGGTATCCATTCAGGAGGCGCATGGCTCGCTGAACGACGATAAGATCCAGCAATTGCTGCTCTACGCGGCCCGCAACAACTACAACACCGGCGTGCGCGTGGACTCGGTCGACTTGCTGGCGCAGAGAACGGGCGACATGCAAGTGCGCGAAGCGCTGATGTATGCCCTGCAGAACGATACGAATCCGGGAGTGCGATTGAAGTCGTTGAGCGCGCTGGGCAATTACGTCAAAAACGATACCAATGTGCGCGACGCCGTGTTGCGCTCTCTCGTCAATGACGGGAATTCCGGAGTGCGCATTGAAGCGCTGCGCTTGATCGAGCCGGTGAAGGCCGACGGCAGCGTGCGCGGTGTGCTGATGGCGCTGGCCGCGAAAGATCAGAGTACGTACATCAAGTCACAGGCGCGGACCATGCTGGCGCAGTTACCGGAGATTGATTAGGGAAGCAGCGCCGTCGCGACGGCGGCGCTACTGCAAGAAACGAGGAAACTATTTTGAAACGCGCGCTACAAATCGTTGGGCTGGCAAGCGGGCTGGCTCTGCTTGTGCCGCTGTCCCTTGTTCCACTGGGTCAGGCGCAGGAAACACATGTATCCCGTGAAGGCGGAGCATGGGCTCAGGAGATTACCGGTTCGCTGGCCGCGGTCAAGAACTTGAGAGTCAAAGTTGACATGGGTTCCGTGGTGGTACGCGGCGGGCAGCAGCAGGGCATCAATTACGTGGTTCATACTCATTTCGGCAATTCTTCCGAGCAGGATGCACGCCGCCAGTTTGAGCAGTATAAGGTTACCGCATATGTGAAGGGCGAGACCGCCTGGATCGTTGGCGACTGGCAGGGGGGAAGGCGGCCGCGCCGATTCTCCGGAGAATTTTCGGTGGTGGTTCCGCGCGACATGGCGCTGCTCAAGCTCGAAACCGAGGGCGGCAATGTGGACGCTTCTGGAGTCGCTGGCCGGGTGGAAGCGGAGAGTGGCGGCGGCAGCATGAAGCTCGATGACATTGGCGGAGGCGCGAACGCCGAAACCGGGGGCGGATCGATCGATGTAGGCACCGTGGGTGGCGAGCTGAACTTGCACACTGGCGGAGGGTCCATCGAAGTGCGGCACGCCAACGGCAAGGTCGTGGCAGAAACCGGCGGCGGCAGCGTAGAGATCCAATCCGGAGCCCAGGGCGCGACCATCGAGACCGGCGGGGGCAGTGTGCAGGTGCGGCAATGCAACGGCAAAGTGAAGGTTTCTACCGGCGGCGGCAGCGTGGACCTGAGTGACATTGGCGGTCCGGCGGAACTCGAAACCGGAGGCGGAAACATCCACCTGACATCGGCCAAGGGACATGTTCATGCCGAGACCGGGGGGGGCGGGATTGAGCTTTATGGCGTGCCCTCGGCGCGGGCCGAAACCGGGGGGGGCGGGATTACCGTGAAGCTGGTGAATACGGGCGGCGAGCGTAACGATTCTGATCTGGAGACCGGTGCGGGCGACATCACCGTGTATCTTGCGGCGGATGTTGCTATTAACGTGCGAGCCAGCGTGGATATGGGCAACGGGCACCGCATTACCTCCGATTTTTCCGATATCCACATCAGCAGCGAAGGGGACAAGTGGGGTCCGAAGTCGCTAACCGCCGAGGGCAAGCTGAATGGCGGCGGGCCGACGGTGAAAGTGCACACCTCGAGTGGTGACATCTGTTTCAAGCGTGCCAGCCACTAAGGTTTTGCGCCGTTCGCCAGGTCAAACCGCAGGAAAATATTGTTGAGGAATGACAATGCGTAAATACGTTATGACTAGCGTCGTGTTGCTGCCGGTGCTCCTCACCTTTTCGCAGGCCGCGCAGAACTGGTCGGTGGATCCGCCGGAGCAACCCTGGGTCTTCGCCAGCGAAGACAGCGGTACCAGTTCATACCTCGGGGTCGACATTTCGGATGTGACCAGCGAACGGCTGAGCGCGTTGAAGCTGAAAGAAGAAAAGGGCGTTGAGGTAACCATGGTCGACCAGGACGCTCCTGCCGGCAAGGCGGGCATCAAAGAACATGACGTGATTCTGACCATGAACGGCACTTCGATTGAAAGCGGAGCGCAGTTGCGTCGCATGATCCACGAGATGCCGCCTGGCCGCGTCGTGACCTTCGGCTTGAGCCGTGACGGGCAGCCCATGACGGTGAAAGTTCAGCTGGGCGATAAGCACCAGGAGTTCTCCATGGGCCATAGCATGAAGGACTTTCACATTCAGATGCCCGAGATCCACATTCCGGACATCGACATTCCGTCGATCAACATGGTGGTGGTAACCTCCTCGGCGCGCAGCGGTCTGACTGTGGAAAATATCAGCCCGCAGCTGGGAGAGTTCTTCGGTGTCAAGAATGGCAATGGAGTGTTGGTGCGCTCGGTCGAGAAAGGCAGCCGTGCGGAAAAGGCAGGCTTCCGCGCCGGAGACGTAATCGTGAAGGTCAACGACCAGCCTGTGCATGACACCGGCGATTTCAGCCACGCGGTCCGGTCGCGCGATGGTGCGGCCGTGAATGTATGGGTGATCCGCGACAAGAAGGAACAGAATCTGAATCTGGCTCTGCCCGATCGCAAGCAATCTGGCGAAGTTCTCGAGGAAGAGGAAAGCCTTGAAGGTCCACTGATCGACGCGGAATCGGCCGTCGAACTGAGCCAATTCGAACCGTATGTCGCCCAGTTGCAACCCGAGATGAAACTCGCCGAAGATTCTCGCACCGCGGTCCGGGAGCTTCGCAATGACCTCTGCGGACAGCAGCGGTTACTGCGCCAGCAGACCGAGAAGCTCAGGAACCAATCTCGTCTGCAGCAAAAACAACTCAAGCGGAATCAGGAAAAGCTGAAGATGCAGTTCGACCAACTGCGCCAGAAGACGTTGGCACATGGGTTCGATATTTAGAGATGCGACGATTCGTGCGCTAGTGGCAGCTTGAAGTGGTGAGCGCAAGGCTGGCGACGCAGATGCGATTCCGTCCCGCCTGTTTCGCCGCGTAGAGTCCACTGTCGGCCGCCCGGACCATTTCGTCCCGAGTCTTGCCGTGAGCGGGAAATGCCGCGATTCCCGCGCTAATCGTGATGGTCCGGGGTACTCCCGGAAACTGAAAGCTCTCGACCAACCGGCGCAATTTCTCGGCAATGGCGACCGCTTGCTGCGTGGTGATTTGAGTCAGCAGAATGGCGAATTCTTCTCCCCCGTAGCGGCACACCACATCATTCTTGCGCAACTGCTGGTGAAAGAGCGAAGAAACCTGCCGCAGCACCTCGTCTCCGAGAAGATGACCGAACTCATCGTTCAACCGCTTGAACTGATCGATATCCGCCATCATCACGGCCATGCCGGTTCCGTAGCGGCGGGCGCGCTCGATTTCTTCCATGATCCGCAGCTCGAAGAAGCGGCGATTGAAAATTCCGGTCAGACCATCCAGGTAGGCCAGTTGTTTGACCCGTTCGATGTAGTGAGCGTTCTGGATGGAATTGGCGCAAATGTCGGCGACCGATTCGAGCGACTGCAGTTCGCTCTCGCGGAAGGCGTTTCGCTGGGAGCTGTGCAGGGTGAGCACCCCGAGTGTCTGCCCAAAAGAAATCAGCGGGATGTGCATGCGTGAGGCGGACTCAAGAAAGAGCCTGAGGGATTCGGGCGTGGCGCTCAAATCCTTTTCGATGATGCTGCCGCTGGTTGAGATCACACGCGCCCAGGGTTCCTGGCTGGCCGGAAAACGTCCGCCGGCAGGAGTGCAGGGCGTGAGCGTCCCTTGATGCGCCCGCATCACCAGGTCGCCTTCCTCGCGCAGGAGAAGCGAAACGTGCGATACCTGAAAGGCTTTCTGAATCACCGAACAGACCCGGACCAGAAGGTCCTCCAGATCCATGACGGCGGTGCTTTGCTGGGCGATGGTATTGATCGCTTCCAATTGCCGCGCCCGCTGCCGTTCCAGCGAGTACAAGCGCGCATTCTGGAGCGCGATCGAGGCCTGCGTCGAAAATAGAGTCAGCAGTTCGATGGTTTCATGGTCGAAGTGATCGAGGCGGTCGCTTTGACAGTCCAGTACGCCCACCACCTCATCTCGCACCATCAGCGGAATCGCCAGCTCCGAGCGTGTGGATTGCGCTGCGCAGACATAGCGCGGGTCCTGGCTCACGTCGGGAACATACACCGGTTGCTTCAGCAAGACCGAGGTGCCCGTGATGCCCTCGTGGTATCCCAAACAGATTGCGTCTTTTCCGGGATCCCAGCCGATCTGCGAACGGACGCAAAGCTGCTGGGCATCCTTGTCGAGCAGCAGGATGGCCACGTTCGGCAGATGAAAATAATCGCGCGCGATCGCCAGGATTCTCTGCAACACCTCGTCCAGATCAAAGGTGGAGAGCACGGCCTGGCCCGCTTCAAATAGGACCGCGAGTTTTGGCATGGTGGAACGAATTGTACGAACGAGACTAGCGGTTACCAAGGTTCCGAAAGTAACCGACTGTTGAACGGATGCGCTCGCAGCAGCGTTAGGGCTATCGCCACTTTCTTGCGGTCCTGATCAATCGGTAGGCCACCACACAAAAAAAGAAGTCCACAAGCGTGCCCAGGTCCAGGCGGAAGGGGCGATGCCGCGCCACCGGCGGCAACGACGGAAGAAGGGCGAAGTACGCCACGTTGCCCAGTATGATCGCCAGCAAAGCCTGGAGAAAATTGACCAGCACCGGTGGTTTAGACACCACGGTCCTGCCGCGGGTTTCGACCCGGAATCATTTTCTTTTGCCCCACAGCTTTCTTATCGTGAGGTTTCCATGGCGGACAGAGCGGGCATCGGTGCGCTCCTGCTACCATTCTTTTGCCGCGCCTACGAAATCCTAACATGCTCGAACTTTCCACTCCGGTCCAATATGCGAAGGGCGTAGGTCCGCGCATCGGGGAGGTTCTCGCCGCCAAGGGTATCCACACGGTTGGCGACCTGCTGCATTATCTGCCTTTTCGCTACGAAGACCGGCTGAATCCGCGCGGGATTTCCGAGCTGCGCGCCGGCGAGATGGCCACGGTGGTCGGCGAGGTGCGAAGCTCCGGACTGTTCCGCACCCGGAGCATCCCGATTTTCCAGCTCGCCATTGGACAAGGGCGGGCGCGCCTTCGCTGCCTTTGGTTTAATGCAACGTACTTGCAAGACAGGTTCACGCCCGGGCAGATGATCGCGCTGTATGGCAAAGTCGAGGAAGATCAGCGTACTCGCGAACTGCAAATGGTTCAGCCACAGTTTGAAATTCTGGGGGATGCGAGCGATTCGGGCGAGAGCGGTGCGGAAAAGAAAGCGGCGGAGTCTCTGGAGATAGGCCGCATCGTTCCCATCTATGAAGCCATCGGGCGGCTTACCCCGCGCTGGTTTCGGCGCGCGATTCGCACCGCGCTCGATCATCTGACGCCGGAGCTAACGGACCCGATTCCGGCTGCAGTGCGCGCTCATCTGGGGCTGATTTCCCCGCGGGCTGCACTCTGGAACGTGCACTGGCCTGAGCCCGGCGAAAGTTTCGAGGACTTGCAGTCTTCGCGAACCCCCGCCCACATCCGCATGATTTTCGACGAACTGTTTTTTGTCGAACTGGGGCTGGAACTGAAGCGTCGCCAGCAGAAGCAGTCGACCGGAATCGCATTCCATCTGAACGATCGGGTCCGAGCGGCAATTAAGAAAATTCTGCCGTTTCATCCCACAACCGCCCAGAAGCGGGTGCTGAAGGAAATTGCGGCGGACATGGGAAACCCGTATCCCATGCGGCGTTTGCTGCAGGGGGATGTAGGATCCGGCAAGACCATTGTGGCCTTCGAGGCGGCCATCATCGCGATCGAAAATGGTTGCCAGGTGGCGCTGATGGCGCCCACGGAAATTCTTGCGCAGCAGCATTACTTTTCCGCCAGGCGGATTCTGGAGAATGCCGGGTACCGCATGGTGCTGCTGACCGGCTCGCTCGAATCCGACCAGAAGCGCGAAGTCCGTCGCCACATTTCACAAGGCAATGCGCAGCTCGTGATCGGTACGCACGCTTTGCTGGAAGAAAAAGTTGAGTTTGCGAAGCTGGGGCTGGTGATCGTCGATGAGCAGCATCGCTTTGGAGTGTTGCAGCGGCTGAAGCTGATGAGAAAGTCATCTGATGAGGATAGCCGGGCGGCGCTCGGTCGGACGGGCAAGGGCGCGCCCCTCCCAGCAACCGTCCCTCTCCACGCAGACTCGGCGCCCGCCGAACCAGACGTTCTCGTGATGACTGCGACGCCGATTCCGCGCACCCTCGCTCTTACGCTCTATGGCGACCTCGATCTCAGCGTGCTTGACGAATTGCCCCCCGGCCGCACGCCGATTGCGACCCACCGCGTGGCTGACGATCAGTCGCCCAGAGTGTGGGAGTTCGTCCGCAAGCAGGTGGCAGCGGGACATCAGGCTTATGTGGTCTATCCGGTAATTGCCGAGAACGAAGAAAGCGAGCTCAAGGCGGCGATCAAAATGTACCGCGAGCTCAGCGGCAAGATTTTTGCCGATCTGAAAGTGGGACTTCTGCACGGCCGTCTCGACGGTGAGTTGAAAGAGCAGGTCATGCGGAAGTTTCAGCGGGGCGAGTTGCAGATTCTGGTGGCCACCACCGTCATCGAAGTCGGGGTCGATGTGCCCAACGCGACCGTAATGGTAATCGAACATGCCGAGCGCTTTGGCCTGGCGCAGCTTCACCAACTGCGCGGGCGTATCGGCCGCGGCGCCGCCAAGTCGTATTGCATCCTGATGACGGGAGGCAAAGTTAGCGAGGAAGCCCAGCGCCGCCTCGACGCCATGGTAAAGACCAACGACGGCTTTCAAATCGCCGAACTCGATCTGGAACTGCGCGGCCCCGGCGAATTCTTTGGCACAAGGCAGGCGGGGCTGCCGAATTTCCGCGTGGCCAACCTGATTCGCGATGCCAAGTTACTGGAGGCCGCGAAGCGCGAAGCGGCCGCAGTGATTGCCGGGCCGAACGCCGAAATCTCCGCCGAAGAAATCAGCCGCGCTTTGGTCCAGATGCGGGCGCGCTGGCAGCATACCTATGGGCTAGTCGAGGTCGGGTGATGAAGGTTGAACGTAGGCGCGCAGCGGTCAGCGCAAACTTTGTCGCTTGATCCCTGCGGCAATACCGACGCAAACGAACCGACGATGAAGGTGACGATCAGACCCTTTGAAGATCACGATATTTCCTCGATGGCCTCGATTCGTGCCCAGGAATGGGAAACCGAAGCCTTTTGGCAGGAGCGGATTCGCTGGTATCTGCGAAAAGAGCATTCACCGCGGCAAGGCTCTGTCCGCGCGGGCTGCATTCGTCGCCGTACAGGAGGGGAAGGTTGTGGGATTCGTCGCAGGGCACCGCACGCGCCGTTACGGATGCGCGGGCGAGTTCAATGGGTCAATGTCGTCAAGCCGAAACACGGATGCGGGGTCGCCGGCGAACTGCTATCGGAGATGTCTGCCTGGTTCGTCGAGCGGAAAGCATTTCGCATTTGTGTGGACCTTGATCCTAAGAATGCTGCAGCCCGCAGTCTCTATGCGAAGTACGGTGCCAGGCCACTCAAGCAACACTGGATGGTCTGGGAAAACGTCATTGTAATAGGACGGGACGGACGGGACGGGTGGGACGGGTGAGAGATTTGACTTGGATACTGATAGAATCGAGCCGATGGCAGGGTCTTCCCAACTGATTCAGATCGAGCTTGGTGCTCCGCCGCGGCTGCCTAAGCCGCGGTGGCTGCGGGCGAAAGCCCCAGTCGGCGACAACTTTCACAATCTGAAGAAACTCGCCCGCGGTTTGGAACTGCATACGGTGTGCGAGTCGGCACAGTGCCCAAACATTGGCGAGTGCTGGGAGCAGAAGACGGCGACGTTCATGCTGCTGGGGAATATTTGCACCCGCCGCTGCGGATTCTGCGCCGTTCCCAAGGGAAGACCAGAGCCAATCGACCGGGACGAACCCCGCAGGGTAGCGGAGGCGGTAGCGTCGCTGGGACTCAGGCATGCGGTGGTGACCAGCGTGAACCGCGACGACGACAATATTGGCAGCGCTAGAATTTTCGCCGACACCATCCGCGAAATTCGCCAGCTGACGCCCGATTGCCGGGTTGAAGTTCTTATCCCTGATTTCCAGGGTCGGGAAGAAGCTTTGCGCATCGTGCTGGAGGCCAAGCCGGACGTGCTCAACCACAACACCGAAACCGTGCCCCGGCTGTATCGCGCGGTCCGCGCCGGCGCGCGTTACGAACGCACGTTGACTTTGCTGGAGAACGCCAAGAAATTCTCTCCTGGCATGGTGACGAAGAGCGGCGTGATGGTTGGCCTGGGCGAGTCGTCAGCAGAACTGATCGAAGTTTTTCGCCATCTCGGCATGCGCGGCGTCGACATACTCACCGTGGGGCAGTATTTGCGACCCTCGAAGGATCACCTGCCAATTGCCCGCTTTTATGACCCGGACGAGTTTCTCTATTTGCGGGAACAGGCTCTGCGCTTCGGTTTCCGTCACGTCGAGTCGGGACCGCTGGTGCGGTCAAGTTATCACGCGCACGCGCATGCCGATGCCGCGGCGCTGCCACGGGCGGTGTCGTAGCTTGCCGGGGCGGAGGCTCCCCGCCAAAACCTTCCTTAATATCTCAGCAAGCAGCGTTAGTATCCCTATCGATCAGATCGGCATGAGGCGGCGGATTATCTCATGGTGACTGCTCTTCTGGTGGTGCTCGGATTTTTCGCCGGCGTGCTGGGCGCCCTGACCGGCATTGGAGGCGGCGTACTGCTCACGCCTATACTGGCGCTCCACTTCGGTATTCCGATTCGCCAAGCCATCGGAACGAGCCTGGTGGCGGTGATTACCACTTCGGCTGCGAGCTCATCGGTCCATTTGCAACGCCACACCACCGACATTCGCCTGGGTATGACTCTCGAACTGGCAACCGCATTCGGCGCGGCAGTCATGGCGTATCTGGTGGGTTACTTCAACCGCGATGCTCTGGAAGGACTGTTTGCTGGTTTCCTGCTCTACAGCGCGATGACGATCCTGACGAAGGGAAGAAAAGGGGAACCGGTGGGCGATGAATCCTCGCCGGCAACCAACGAGACGTTTATTCCGCCTTACGAGCCCAAGCGCTATCCGCTAGGACTGGCGGCGTCGCTGGTGGCGGGCGCGCTTTCGGGATTGCTGGGGATTGGCGGCGGCCCGATCAAAGTTCCGGTTCTCTATATCTTCATGAAGGTGCCGCTGATGGTCGCGACCGCGACTTCGAACTTCATGATTGGCGTGACCGCCGCGGCTAGCGCCATTGTGTACTACCGGCGCGGCGACATCTTAGTGCAAGTTGCGGCGCCGCTCGCCGTAGGCGTGTTCGTGGGATCGCTTCTAGGGGCGCGCATGGCTCCGCGCATCAATACCAAGGTCGTGGTGTATTTGCTGGTCGGCGTCATGCTTTATCTGGCCGGGCACTTGATCATCCATTTGCTGCGGGGGCGATTATGAGCCAAGTACGGGAGCCCGCCTTCGACCGCGCCGTCGCTCTCGTGTTGCGCATCGGAGCTTTTAGCTGCTTCTTTGTCATGCTGGCCGGGCTGATCGCCGGGCTGTTTGTCAGCGGACAGATTCCTGTCGAGATTGAGCGTGTGGGTGTTCTTCTGATGCTGGCGACGCCGGTCGTGCGGGTGATTGTCGCCTGTCTTTTGTTCTTTTGGGAAAAGGATTGGAAGTATGGATGGATCTCGCTGGGAGTCCTGGTGATCCTGATGTTGGGCTCGGTATTCGGACTCGGCGAGCACTAAGGCGCGACACAAGGCGCGACTTCGTGGAGTCAGGGCCTCGAAACTCTGTTACCATCTTGGCGGCCGAAAATACTGCGGCTCAACCGCGGTCCCTCACTCTCTGCCTCAGTCGCGAGGACCCATCCTGGGCAACTGTGCGACCGGGAGGTTCATATGCCCAATCATCCAAGAAACACTGAATGTCCCGCCGTAGCGGAACTCGCGCGGGCGATCCGGGGCGTTATACCGGAGCTCAGAGCGGGCGGAATTGGCACGATTCGCCAGGACGGGTCCAGGCACACTGCCGGGCTCGCCGCCGATATCATGCTCGACAGCAAAAACGAATATCAGAAAGGGATAGCCGATGACATCATTGCGGCCCTGATCGATATGCAAGGTCAAATGCGATGGCATGACATCCTCTACACGGACTGGCTTCCGGGCCCAACCTCTGGCAGCCCTGCCAGGGCCTTCCATTTTCATATTCCCGGGGGCGGCGGAGGTTACGGCGGGCAGCGCTTGGCGAAGAATCCGAATCATGATCTCGCGCTCGGTATCGCGCATGAGAATCACATTCATGTGGACTGGGTCGACTTTGCGTTGCGCATCGTCCCGCACGAGGACGTGTTCGTGTACGACTGGCCTCAGGATGCACGGAGCACGGGTTTCGCCGCAGCTCTAATGGACCGCCTGGCGCTGAGTTCACGGCTTTGAAGCGCGTCCCCCGCAGCCATTGTCGGACGACCTAGGAAGGGCCAGGAATGGAAATATTCCTCGAGGATGGAACCGCTCGAGCGCGGCAATTCAGAAGATGTGCATTTTAATGCTGAGATATTTCTTCGGGTTTTCCCGGAACGCCTTCAATAAATCGCGAGTCTCGACCAGCATCTGATTGGCGTTATTGTATAGAGTCTCGTCCTTGAAGAGCTTGCCCACCGTACCCTGGCCCGCTTCCAGTTCGGTCGTCAGTTCCGAAAGTTTGCTGATCGTGTTATCGAGTTTCTTTGCCAGTTCCTCGTCCTTCGTCAGCTTGCCGAGCGTGCCCTTGCCGGCATTAATGTCTTCGCTGAGTTTCTTCATGTTGGCGATGGTATCGTTGGCGTTGTTGTAGAGCGTCGGATCTTTTAGAAACTTTCCGGCCGTCCCCTTGCCCGCCTGCAAGTCATCGATTACGCCATTCATCTTATCCAGGGTGGCGATGAACTTTTCGTAAGCGTCGTTGCGGCTGATCAGCCGACCCAGGCTGCCCTCGCCGCTACCCACCTGCTGCACGATCTGCTGGAATTCCGCGATGGTGGAGGAGAAGCGGTTGTAAAGCGTGGGATCATAAATCAGTTTGCCCAGCGATCCCTTGCCGCTCTCGGCGAAGGCCAAGATGCGGTCGGCCCGTTTCAAGAGGGCATCCATGTTCTCGAGAGTGCTCTGGCTGGCCCGCACTACCTGATTAAAGTCGGGATGCACCTGCGTCGAGAGAGTGTCTCCGTCATGCGCCAAAGGACCGAGGGCCTGGAGGCTGTCGATGTCGAGGTAAGTCTCCCCCAACACTCCCGCGGTCTCCAGAGAGGTCGCAGAATCGCGGTGGATGGCATAACTGTACTTCGTGCTGACTTTCATCAAGACTTCGACCGGAGTTTGCTCCTTGTCTTTGAAAGGAACGATGCTGATCTTTGCCACGTTGCCGATATCTACGCCGCTCAAACGCACCGGAGCGCCTTGGCGTAACCCCTGGGCGTTATCGAAATAAGATTTCAGAGTGATACGGCGGGTGAACAGGCCGGAGGTCCCGGACATCAGGAACAGCAGAAACGCCAGCGTCAGCGTGGCAACGATCACCGTAATCCCAACGCGCAGTTGCGACCACTTGAGCTGCTTCTGGCTAGGCAAATGTATTCCTCATGGTGCCAGTCTGGATGGGATTATGCCGGTCGCCCGAACCATTGGGATCGCAACCGGTTCCTCCGCTGCATGATAACAAAAAGTTGACCGACGTTAAGCAGGTTTCGTGCGCAGCGTCGGCATCAGCAGCAGAGCTAGCAAGTAGGCGGCGGTTCCGCAGGCCAACGTGACGGTCAAGCCGAACTGAATGGCGATGACCATGGCTAAGACGGATCCGAGCACGCTGGCCGCGGCGTTCATCGCCCAGGCCCATTCGACGGCGTTATCTGCGGCGCCTTGCCCGGCGGGCAATTCCGGAGTGGGAAGGGCAGCGAACGCCCGCAACCCGGTTGGGAATGGCATCCCCATGACGAATCCTAACGGGATCAGAAGGACGCCGCTAACCAGCAGTCGATATCCGAAGTCCATCCCCACCAGTGCCGCCAAACGGTTGGGCAGAAAAAACACGTCGGCGAGAAGCATCACGATCACGAACACCAGCGGTACCCAACCCAGATCAGTTCGCGGCAGCCAAAGCCGCGAAAACAGGCTGCCCGCACCGCTGGAGAGCATCAGCAGGAAAATCACAACCGTCAAGGCGTAGGTAGGATGGCCGAGAAATAGAACGAAACGCTGGATGAAGGCAATCTCCACCAGGATGTAGCCCAGACCGACGGCCACGAAGTAAAGCAAGGGCAGGGGGGAGTGACGTTTGGTTCGACTTCTTAAGGCGAGAGGCAAGACCAGAAATGCCAGCACTGCGATTACCGAAATCACCAGCACGAGAAGAAGCACCACGACTCCCAGGTTGACTTTCCAATCGATGCCGCCGCGCAAACCTTTTTCGCCGAGGATCTGTCCCGGCTTGAGAGTGAAGAAGAAGAACGGTGCATTGTCAGTCACGGGTGAGACGTTATAGGCGTAGCTGCGTGCGAATGCGTAGGGATCATTGCTGGCGATCAGATCGGAAAACGGATTCTCTCCGGGGTCGGAGGGCAAATATAGCGGCTCAAGGTCCGGATAGTCATTTATATGGGTGGTCACCGCCTCCAGTTCTGCAGGCGTGAACCCAGTCTTTTTGGCCAACACCACAACCGGGATGCCGTCTTCGTCGAGCGATCCCTGCGACACGACAATAAAATTGCGCGCGGGATTGGCGACCCCGAGGCGATGCAGGGCTTCCATCGCTACCGCGACCACGCGCAAAGCTTCGCGCGGATGCTGAAATTCCCAGCGCGTGATGGCAATCATTCCATCCGGCCGCAGGTGATTAAAATATTCGCGAAATGCCTCGACGGTATATAGATTATTCTCGCTGAGAGCGAACGCCCCGGCGGCAGTCGATGCCCAGGTATCGACCAGCGTCATCTGCACCACATCGAACTGTTGCGGCGTGGAACGCAGAAACGAGCGGCCGTCGGTGACCTGAATATGCACATCGGGCCGCTGGTAAAGATGCTGGGAATAGTCAGCGTAACGCTCACGCATGATGGTGGTGGCGATGATGGGATTGATCTCGATCCCGGTCACGCTGGGGCTGCCATTGGCAACTGCGCGCAAGACATCGACACCTCCCCCCGGACCTATAATCGCGAACTCGCCATGCGGACGTAAGACATTCGCCAGTGCCGGCGGCGCCGACATGAGGTCTCTCTCCCACTCCGTATCATGCCAGTGCGATAACTCCGCATTCATGATGAAGGTATTGGCGTCCGCATCGATGACGATCACTTTGGCGCCATTCTTGCGGTCGACTTCCACCCGCGAGAGCGCATTCCAGCGCGCGAACTCGACTTGGGCTGGATCGCGGAACATGCCCTTCGCGTAAACCACGTCGATCAGACGGCCCGAATAGTTCGCGCCGATTAGCGCCACGAGCGCGAGCGCGAGTAGGGCTGCGTTTCTGCGCATCGAGCGGGCTTCGGCCCAGATCGTCGCGGCGACGGCCATTGCGGCTCCCGCAACCAGAATGACATTGGGGCCGCCTACCCAATTGAGCAAAGGCACGACCGCCAGGCAGGCCAGCGCGCCGCCACCCAGGTCGGCGCCGTAGAGGCGCGGGATTTGTCGCGTCTCGCGCGCGAAAACGACTGCGAATAGAAGTCCGGTGAGACAGAAAGGGACGGCGGCGGCCAGGTAGAGCGCGGTCAGCCGTCCGAAGTTTGCCCAGGAAACCTGCAGCGCGACGGGAACATGCAAAACGATTTCCAGCATCACCAGGACCACGACCGAATTCGCGATACACAAACGCGCGGCGAGCGCCCGCGTTTCGGTGCCCGCAAGTCTTGTTTTCAGAAGGTATGCGCACACGCCTCCCGCGCCCAAGCCGAGAAGAGCAATCGAAATCGCGAGAAAGGCGAAGTGATAGAAGAGCACCACGGAGAACAGGCGCGTGAGCGCTAGTTCGAGCAACAGCGCCGCGAAGCTGGTGAGCGCCAACCCCGCCAGCACCGTCTTTTCGGAGATTTCAGGGGGGCTCGACTGTCGAGTCGGAGTCGCAGTGATGACGGGCATAAATGAATCAGAGGCGACAGTCTAGCAGATGGCGGGGGCGTATTAGGGCGGCGGTCGGGAGAGTCGGGAGAGTCGGGCATCAGTTTTCGAGAATTACCTGCGCCATCGCCTGCTCCGCGGTATGCGTGATCGAAAGAGCCACATTTTTCACTCCGAGCTTTGCTGCGAATTCTCCCGCCGTTCCGTGGAATGCCAGGGTCGGACGGCCGCCGGGCATGCGGCCCACCTCGCAATCGCGCCAACGTACGCCATGATTCCAGCCGGTCCCCAAGGCCTTCATGGCGGCTTCCTTGGCGGCGAAACGCGCGGCATAGCGCTCGAAGCGATTCGCCTTCGAATCGCAATAGCGAATCTCTCCGGCGGTGAAGACGCGCTGCAGAAAACGCTGCCCGAAGCGCTCGATGGATTGGCGGATGCGAGGGACTTCCGCGATGTCGATGCCCGTGCCTACGATCATGGTCGGGATGCCTTCGCTGAATCTTACCGCAGTCCGTCTTAAAGCAGTCGATCCCCGCGATAGATCAAACGGCCGCCGATGAAGCTGGCTTCTGCCGTCAGCTTATGCAGTTTGACCGGACCCTCAGCATCAAGGTGTCGGACTTCGTGTCCCCGAGCCACCAGCCAATCGGAAACCAGCATGCGGTGACAGTGGAAATACAGGCGCTCGGCGCACATATAGGTAGAGGGAGAATTTTCGGCGAGTGCCAGTAGTTCTGACATGGCGTGCTCGAATTCCGGCGTGAGCATATAGTCGGCATAGTTGCGGAAGCTCTGGTTGCGCAGTGCAAGGTGTGGCGATTCTTCGAGAATCTTCTTGCGGTAGCCACCCAGCGCCGTCATCGAGCGGTACTCGATTCCCGCCCCAGGCAGGCTTTGTTCGAGAGAATCGCGATTGAACTGAGGCAGCCGCCGCGACCTGGGAAAGGCGCGGATATCTACGAGAGTCTGAATGTGATGAGCCCGTAGAGCACTGATCAATTCCTCGATGGGGCGGGTGGAGTGTCCGATGGTGTAGAGGATAGCCAAAAGGTTTGGATGCTGAAAAGGCTCTCAGGCGATTGTGTCTAGCGCGGCCGCAACCATTTCATCCTGATCGGCAAATACCGTGCGCAAATCCAGCAACACTTGTCCTTGTTCGACGCGGGCAATGATGGGCGGATCGAATGCTCTCAGTCGGGCGGACAGCTGGTCGGCGCTGATGCCGACACAACTCAAGGCCAACACACGGGTCGGCAAGACCGAAGAAGGCGCGGCACCGCCGCCGATGACCGATTCACCATCGAGGACTTCGATCTTGCAGTTCGATGACTTTACCTGGGCCGCGATCGATTGAGCGCGCTCACCAATTTCCTGCTTTGTCACCCGCATCATTCGCAGGGTAGGAATGGCATCATGGTCGCGTTTCACATACGCAAGCAGCGTGGCCTCCATAGCGGCGTAGGTAAGCTTGTCGACGCGGAGCGCCCGGAACAAAGAGTTGGCGCGCATGCGAGCGACCAGATCGACACGGCCGCTGATCAATCCGGCTTGCGGCCCGCCCAGCAGCTTGTCGCCGCTGTAAGTCACGATGTCGACACCCGTGCGCAGGCTGTCGTGCACGCTGGGCTCGCCATGGATGCCGAAAGTCTGCAAATCGACGAGCGCGCCACTGCCCAGATCTTCCATCAAAGGTAGGGCATGCTTGCGCGCGAGCTCGACCAATTCGGCACTAGAGGCCTGCTCGGTAAAGCCAGTAATCTCAAAATTGGATCGATGCACCCGCAACAGCAGCCGCGTGCGCTCGCTAATTGCTTTTTCATAATCGCTGACGCGCGTGCGATTGGTTGTGCCCACTTCCAGAAGCGTTGCCCCCGACTTCGCCATGACGTCGGGGATGCGGAAGGAACCGCCGATCTCGACCAGCTCGCCGCGCGAGACGATCACCTCGCCGCCCTCGGCCAGAGTGTTGAGCGCCAGCAGGACGGCAGCGGCATTGTTGTTGACGATGATAGTCGCGCTCGATGTTTCCCCAGCGCTGAGCAACGTGCGAAAGAGGCGATCGACGTGAATGTCGCGCTTGCCGCGAGTGCCGGCCTCGATGTCAAATTCAAGATTTGAAAAACGTCCGGCAGTTTCCTGGATGTGGAGCAGCGTGGCCTCGGCCAGCGGAGCGCGACCCAAGTTCGTGTGCAGAATTACACCGGTGGCGTTGATCACGGGACGCAACGAATGTCGGAGCGACTGACGGAGATGCTTTTCGAGGGCCTCCGCCAGCCCGCCCAGGGCAATCCGCAGCGCGGGCTCGTCCAGCAGTCCGGTCGCGACTTCTCTTCGCATACGCGCGAGCACGGCGCGGGCGGCATCGGTGACGGCGGCAGGACCATGGCTGGCGGCAAGCGAGGCCACGTCGGGAGAGCGAACCAACTCGTCGACGGATGGAAGTTCGCGAAAAAGCTCCGATTTTGCCGCAGTTTTCATTTCCGGATTATCCCATGAAAGCGCCCCGCCGATTCTGCACCAACGCCTCTACAACGTATGCAGATAGGCCACGAGATCCTGTATATCCTGTGAACTCAGCGTCTGGCTATAGCCGGGCATCTGGTTGCGACCGAGGCGGATGATGTCGGTGACCCGCTCATCGTTGGCGGGCAGTCCGCTCAGAGATAGATATTTCTGCTGGAAAATTCCTTTGAGCCCCGGGCCTTTCTTGCCACGAGTGGAATACGCTTCATGGCAGCGGTCGCAATGGGAGTCATAAATTTTGCGGCCCGCCGACTGCTGCGGGTTGAGGCCAAGTTCGACGTCCGACTTGCGGCGTTGAACATCGCAACCCGACAAGATCACGAGCCCCAGCAGAACCATGGCCGCTGGAAGGAAGGGCTTGGCGCGACTATTGCTCAGCATCGGTCCCATCGCCCCTTCTGTTTTCCCATGCGTCCATCATTCTGGAGCTCGGGCCATACACGCCGCTGCGAGCCACTTTACAATGATAAAGCACGGAGCAAAGAGCCAGGGCAAGGAGCAAGGTCCAAAGTCCAAAGCCCAAAGCTGAAAGTTACTTTGAATCATGACAGTTGCGATCAAACGCGTCTATTTGCCGCGATCGCGCGGCGACGGAGCCCGCGTACTGGTCGACCGTTTGTGGCCGCGAGGTCTCGCCAAGGCGAACGTCGCGATTGACGAATGGCTGCGCGAGCTTGCTCCTTCCGACGAACTACGCCGCTGGTATCATGCCCGGCCCGATCACTGGCAGAACTTTCGCAAGAAATATCTGCAGGAATTGTCGCAAACTGACGCCGAAGACGCGCTGCGCCGGCTCTACCAGCTGGCTCGCAGGAGAAAGCGCCTTACCCTGCTCTTTGCCTCGAAGAACGAGACGCATAACAATGCGGTCGTCCTCAAAGAACTGCTTGACGGGGGGCGAAAACCTCCGACCGGTACCGGCCCGGGGGCGGTTCGCAGCATAGGCAGTCGCGAAGCCGCCGTGCGTCGCAGATAGAACCAGTGGTGCGCCGAATCCCGCCCAGGCTTGATTTAGAATCGTGCCGCATGAGATCCGTCTTTCAATGGAACCTGGGGGGGCGCGCCCTGGAGCTCGGCCAGCGCACTCTGATCATGGGCATCGTCAACGTCACTCCAGATTCGTTTTCCGACGGCGGCCAGTTCCTGGAACGCGAGAAGGCCATCGAACATGCGCAGCGATTGCTGGAGGAGGGGGCCGACATCCTTGATATTGGCGGCGAGTCCACTCGTCCCGGAGCGCGCGTGGATGCGGGTTCTCCGGGGCCGGCAGGGAGTATGCCGACCGAGACAACCAAAGCTCCGGCTGCGAGTCTCAAGGCCAGGGTGGGTGCCCCATCCCTGGGTGCTGCCGTAAATGCGAACGAAGAGCTGAAGCGCGTGCTTCCGGTCATCGCTGAATTGAAGAAGAAGCATCCCGCGGTGGTGCTCTCGGTTGATACCTACAAAGCGGAGGTAGCGCGCGCGGCCGTTAGCGCGGGAGCCGAAATCGTGAACGATGTCAGCGGATTTCGCTGGGATGCCAGGATGGCGAAGACGATCGCCGAACTGAAATGTGGCGCGGTATTGATGCACATGCGCGGACGTCCCGACGAGTGGCGGATGCTGCCGCCCGCCAGTGACATCGTCCTACTGGTAAAGCGGGAGCTCAAGGAGTGGGCGGAGAAGGCGGTGCTGGCAGGAGTACGGCCCGAGCGGATCGTGCTCGATCCTGGCTTCGGATTCGGAAAGAGATTCGAGGAGAACTATCCGCTGCTGGGACGCTTCGGCGAATTGCAGGCGGCGGGGTTTCCGCTGTTAGCGGGTACCTCGCGGAAATCCTTTATCGGCCGGACGCTGGCCACGAACGGGCACGATGTTCCACCGGAGGGACGCCTTTATGGAACGCTTGCGACGCAGACCGCGCTGATTCTGAAGGGCGCGCACATCGTGCGGACACACGACGTCAAAGCGGCGGTGGAGGCCGCGCGCGTGGCGGACGCGATTTTGCTGGGACGGTAGTAGCCGGATCCAGGTCCGGCCCACGACCGAGCCCGATCTCTCGGTGCCTGCGGAAAATAATCGGGAGCTCGCGAGTTGTTTGGCGCGCGGGCCCCCGGGAAATCCGAATTGCCGATGAGTATTGTTATTTTTTGTCCCTTATTTTGCTTCCTGGCCAACTACGGGCAAGATTGTAGGCGTTGACAGTCCCAATCCCGGTGGGATAGTCATAGCCCTTGCTGGTGACATAGGCCGGCTTGTAGGACTTGGTTGAAGTGGAGAGCACGCCGTTGGGTGCCCCGTCGTAATAGCAGTTGAAGGATCCGATGGTAACCCCGTTCTCCGTCAAGGGCAGACAGTTCACATCATCGTCCCCCAGCGTCACATCGTAGAAAATGCAACCTGAACCGGCCTGGTTGCCCAGAGTTGAATTGCACGAGTTGCTGCCCCTGAATCCATATTCCGAGGCCGTCAGCAGGTAGTAAACGAAGTCGGGATTTCCCTGGTAGGCCTCCGACGTCTGATTGATCATTGCCTGGATGCCAGCCATGATCGGTGCCGCGAAGGATGTTCCGCCTCCACCTGCCCAGGTGTCGGGGGCGCCGGTGCATGGCCCTCCACCAAAGTTGGGGTCGGAATAACAGATCACATAGTAGTGTCCCCAAACCCCGTTGCCGGCAAACAGAGAGACGTCGGGCACATCGCGTACGCCATCGTTCGGATTACCGTAGGCCAGGGACTGAAAAAACGGCTTTCGATAGCCCCGGCAATTTCCCCCCACCACGCCGGGGATCGTCGGATTTCCGAACGCGCACGAGCTCGGTCCGCCACTTCCGGCAACCACTCCCAGGAATTCCTCGCCGATCGGACTGTTGCAGGAACCGCTCGGGCCGTAGGATTGCGTGTAGCCCAGGGCAAGCGTGATCAACTGGCTGGCACAAGAGTCGTTCCACGGAATCTCCGGGACGTAGGACAGGGCTGAGTTGTAGTAGGGGCCGTTGGTGGCACTCCAATAGCTGGAATTTTCGCCCAGAAAGGAGTCGGCGAAGTCGGTGCCGCCCACGGCTACATTATTCGGGGTGGTGGCAAAACCGCTGGCGTTGAGACCGCTCTCCGCCGCAAGTGCGAATTGGTCCGACGTATCGGCGCCGGCATCACCCGACGACACGAATACAGAAACCCCCTGCAGAACGGCAAGCTGGTAAAGTTCGTTGATATAGGCGTTGAAGCTCGCTCCGAGATAGCTTTCCGATTCGCCGTAGCTGATGCTGATAATCGCCGGCGGACGGCCATGTCCCGTCAGCAGGTTTTGGATCGCGATGAAGCCCCCAAAGTTCGCGTTGGTATCCGCGCACGAGGCGAGGACAATGGCGGCACTGGGCGCTGAAGCACTTGCCCATTCGACATCAACCGCGGCTTCGCTATCATCTCCGTTGACTCCGGGATCGGCGCAGGCGCCTCCATTGAAGGGGCTGATAGAGGGCTGAGGATGGATCTGCCGTAAGCTGCCTTGGGGGAAGTTTTTTGCCAGGCCAAAAGTCTTCCGGAAGGTATTCCAATCGGCCGTGGTATAGAGGTCGGTATCTTCGACGACTACGATCGTTTGGCCCTGGCCGGAGACCCCTTGAGCGTAAAGGGGATTCATGTTGTAGATGGTTTCCAGATCGCCGGGTACGAGGAGTTGATAGGCTGAGTTTACCGTGTAAGCCGACCGCGGTCTCGACGTCGGATGAGGCCGGAAGTCATTCATGGAGACAATGCCGTGAACCGCGGGTGCAAGGGCTGCCGGAATGCTGGGATCGCTCGCATTCGCGATATGGTGGTTGCCGTTCACCGAGAGGTTATGAATCTCGGTGTGGAAGGCGGCACGAATCGCGCTCGCGGAACCTGAAAAATCGATGACCCCGTTAGCCATATAAACGCCGTTGACTGCGAACCCAAATGATTCGAGCCAGGCGCTGACAGTCTTGACGTCTTCTTCCGATGGTCCGAACTGCTGTGCGACCTGGTCGGATGTCAGCCACTGGTGGTACAGCGGCGAAGTTTGGTCGTGAAGTTGGTTCACCAGAGTCTCGGCGGCCTGCACCTGCTCCGGGGAGCGATTCAAAAGAAGATACATATGTTCGAGCTGAAGGGCATCCGATACTGGGCCGCGGTCGTTGGCCGCCGTCATCTCGGGGCGCGTGTTGCCCGCCATTATGATCAAACTGTGTTCGTTAATGCTCTGAGTGACGAGAGGGCGTTGTAGCGTCTGCGCGCTTAACGAAACGCTGCCAAACAGAAGCGCTGCGACAAGCCCCGCGAATGAAACCAGTATGCCTGCTTTGCGTGACATAAACTAAGCTCCTTTGGATTGACACTCCGGTCCGTTTCTCGGGCACGAATTTTTGGACGCGGATCGAGCAAGGGATTTGCGGGGGGATTCGCAGAGAATACAAATCTCCTTCTGCCGAAAACGGTGCACATTCTATCCCATTTCGACCGCTTGCAACACTGTGAAAAGAATTTCACTGTCCGGGGTCAAATCGCGGGAAGCCGCCACGGATGCGGCAGTACGGCCGTCAGGCTGCTGGGCGCACGTTCCAAGCGGTGAACAACCTTGGATTGTCAAACCCGATGGTGGCTGCTTGGGCTGACCGGCCGATTGCTGCCGATCTCTTCCTTGCCGGGAGTGCAGCGACGTTTTTTTGCGCTGGCTGCGGAATGCCCCTCGGAGGAAGTAGGGCAGCAGGGTGGACAAAAAGCATCTGCTTAAAATTGGGCGGCTGGTGCAGTGCGAGAACTGTACTGCAGCGCATTCTTCGGGCAAACAGTTCCACTAGACTGGAACTGGAGCGGGTCAATGAGCCGAAGTCGGGTCGCGCTATGGCTGAATCAATTGCGGAATTTTTCCTGAAGAACTTTCAGAGGCACCGCCACGAATGCGCCTGCCGGCAGCAGCGCGGATACCGGATGGAATCGCTCACCTACGGCGAAGTCCAGGAAATGAGCTTCAGCTGTGCTCGCCAACTGGAGGCGCGCGGCATTGCCAAGGGCGACCGGGTGATGCTGTGGGGAGAGAATTGCGCCGAGTGGGTGGCGGTGTTTTTCGGATGCGTACTTCGCGGAGTGATCGTTGTGCCCATGGACGACGGCTCCGCGGTCGACTTTGCGCTGCGCGTCTTTCAGCAGGTCTCAGCGAAGCTTTTGCTGGCGTCGCGCCGTCATTTACACCAGTGCGCGGGTGTGCAGCCCGCGATGGAAACTTTGACTCTGGAGGAACTGGCGCAGACCGTCGATCCTCAATCGGTCGCGCCGCCAAAGGTCGCGTTGTCGCGCGACGACATCCTGCAGATTGTTTTCACTTCCGGAACCACGGCCGAGCCCAAGGGCGTGATGATCACGCATGGCAACGTGCTTGCGAACATTGCTCCACTGGAGGGGGAGATGCGCGCCTACCTGCGGTACGAGCGCTTCGTGCATCCGCTGCGGTTCCTGAACCTGCTGCCGCTCAGCCATGTGTTTGGGCAATTCCTGGGAATGTTTTTGCCGCCGCTGCTGGGCGGGACCGTGATTTTTCAGCATGAACTGAAGCCCTCGGAAGTGTTGCGCACCATTCAACGCGAGCGCGTCTCGGTACTGGTGAGCGTGCCCCGAGTGCTGCAATCCTTGAAACAAAAAATCGAGCGCGATATCGAGGACCGCGGAGAAAGCGAATCGTTCCGACGGCGATTCCGGTCAGCGGAGGGACAACACTTTCTGCGGCGCTGGTGGACGTTTCGCGCGATTCACCGCCAGTTCGGCTGGAAGTTCTGGGCATTTATCTCGGGCGGTGCGGCGCTCGACAGCGAGAGCGAAGAGTTCTGGGGACGGCTGGGCTACGCGGTGATCCAGGGATATGGATTGACGGAGACGACATCGCTGATCAGCGTGAACCATCCGTTCCGGCTGGGAAAGGGATCGATTGGCAAAGTGTTACCGGGACGCGAAGTGAAACTGGCGGACGACGGCGAGATTCTGGTGCGAGGAGGAGGAGTGACGTCGGGTTATTGGAGGGAGCGTGGGGCAGCGAAAGTCGCCGATGCTCACCCGCCCGAGGCCCCTGTCTCGGAGGAACGTCTCTCGGACGATTCTGTCTCGGACGCACAAGGCTGGTATCGTACCGGCGATATCGGGGCGTTCGATCAGGACGGCAATCTTTATTTCAAGGGGCGCAAGAAGGAGGTGATCGTCACCTCGGGGGGGACGAACGTGTATCCCGAGGATCTGGAGGCGGCCCTGCGGAAGCAACCTGAAGTGAAAGATTGTGTGGTGTTCGGAATCGAGCGCGGCGGGAATGCGGAGGCGTGTGCGGCGGTGATTCTGCGCGGCGCTCGCGAGCCGGAAAATGCGGAACTGAAAAATGCCAGGCTGGCAGAAATTGTGCAGCGAGCGAATCAATCGCTGGCGGAATATCAACGAATGCGCATGTGGGTCGAATGGCCGCAGGAAGATTTTCCCCGGACCAATACGCAGAAGGCGCGCCGAAACGTGATACGGGAAGTCGCTCAGGCGCACTTACTCGGCCAGCGTACTGAGGCAGGAGCACAGACTCCGCTTGTGGATTTGATTGCGCGGGTTACGGGTCGGTCGGTTGCCCGCTTGCGCGAGGACGCGAATCTCGATTCCGATCTGGGTTTGAGTTCGCTCGATCGGATGGAATTGCTGAGTGAGCTGGAAGACCGCTACCAGGTGGACCTAAGTGAGACCCAGTTCAGCGCGCTGCGAACCGTAGGGGATCTGGAACGCATGCTGCGCCGGGACGCGGTGCCGGGCGCGGGATATCACTATCCCAGTTGGACGTTGCGCTGGCCGGTAACCTGGGCGCGGATTCTGGTGCATTACCTGCTGATGCGTCCCGCGATTCTGCTGTTGGGATGGCCGCGGATTGAAGGACGCGAACACCTGCGCGGGGTGAAAGGGCCACTGCTCGTGGTCGCCAATCACGTCTCCGATGTCGATCCGGGATTTATTTTGACGGCTTTGCCGGTAAGATTTCGGCATCGGTTGGCGATTGCCACGGGTGGAGAGGCGCTGGAAGCGCTGCGCACGCCTTCGCCAAACCGTGGATTCTTTGCTCGCATCTATGATCGGCTGGGGTGGATTTTGGGAGTCTCGCTGCTGAATTTATTTCCCCTGCCGCGCCAGGCCGGCTTTCGGCGTAGCTTCGCCTATGCAGGGGAAGCGGCCGACCGAGGCTACAACGTTCTGGTCTTTCCCGAGGGGCGTTGCACGACCAATGGAAACATAAATCCATTCCGCGACGGGGTCGGACTGCTGGCGGCAAATCTCGCCGTCCCGGTCTTGCCCATGCGGATTGACGGGCTATTTGAAGTGAAGCAGGCTGGCAGGAAGTTCACCAGGCCCTGGACCATCAGCGTTCGCATCGGCCAACCGATCAAATTTCCGCCAGAGGCTGAGCCCCAAAAAATCGCCGCAGAGTTGCAGGAAGCGGTCGAAGCCCTCTGATTCGTTTCTGAATAGAATGGACGATGAAGTAGCGCCGCCAGAATGGCGCTACCGTTCCGGCTATTCTTCGTCTTCCTGCGGTTCCTCCTGATGCAGGTCGGCCTCCAATTGGACCTCAGGCACATGTGCTTCGCGAAGCACACGATTCAGCCCCGGCAAATCCGAGTTCCTGAAATCATTCCAGCGCTTCAGCACATCTTCGCGGTCTCGTTCCGTCGCCGACAGCGCCTCCATCTGAGCCGCGGTCGGTTCGGCATTGGCCTGCCAAATTTGCATGTACAGCGTGCTGGCTTGACTGTTGAGTCGGCCGAGCGTGACGTCCGGAGAAGGCGGCGCGAAGAATCCGCCGGAAGCGCCGAGCAGCGCTGTCAGCTTTTTCTGCAAAGCTTCGATGGCCTCCTTGGTTGAAGCGTTGGCATTCGGCTGCGCACTCAGTTTTTCGAGCTGAGCGCGAATCGAGCCGGCTTGGCGCAGGGCCCCTCCGGATTCAGTCATGACGGAAGCCATGCGAGTCTCCGCCTGGAATTTTTTCTGAAGGCCTGCCACCGAGGTCTTAACCCGCGGGTCCATCTTGATGGTCAGCGGCGCAGTGGATGTTTTTCCGTCGACCATCAGCCGGATTGAATATTTGCCAGGGAGGGCTGTGGCGCCCAGAGGGTAACGGGGTGTGTCGTGCGGAATCGCGGAGATCGGATAGTCATGGCGCGCAGAAGTTGGGGCAGGATAATGAAGATCCCAGATCCAGCGGTGCATCCCGGCATCGGTCGAAAGTTTTCGGGGTGCGCGGACCCAGTACAGCGGGATCAACTGCTTCTGCAACTCTTCGTCGGTAACATCGGGCTGATCGGCGCTGGAGAAACGTCGCACGACATGCCCCTGCGCATCCAGAATTTCGAGCGTGACCGTAGATGCCGCCGCGGGCAGATAGTAATCAAGGATCGCGCCATCGGGCGGATTGGCCGCGGCAGGCTCGTCGGGCGGCAGCGGCGTGTCGGTGTAGGTGTCGCGCTGAACGCGATAGGCGGCCGCCGGTGCGAAAAGATGCACCGCGTTCGCCATGGCCGATGCGGCTTCGCGCAAAGGCGCGATGTCGTCGAGAACCCAGAACGACCGCCCGTGCGTCGCCACGATCAAGTCGCTTTCATGGATCCAGAGATCGCGCATGGAAGTGTGCGGTAGGTTCAACTGCAGCGACTGCCAATGGTCGCCGTCATCGAAAGAAACCCACACCGCATTTTCAGTGCCCGCGAATAACAAGCCTTTGCGCACGGGATCTTCGCGCACCGTGTCCACGGGGCCGAAGTCCGGCAGGCCGGCGGTAATCTCCTTCCAGGTTTGTCCACCATCGTGCGTGCGATAGATGTAAGGATGTCCATCGTTGATGCGGAATCGGCTCACCGAGGCATACGCCGTGTGCTCGTCGAAGTGCGAGGCCGAAATTTGCGTTATCTTGCTCCAGGCGGTGAGTTCTTTGGGCGTGATGTCGCTCCAATTCTTTCCCCCATCGCGTGTAATCCACACTTGGCCATCGTCCGTGCCCGCCCACAGCGTGTCCACGGTCTTAAAAGATGGGGCGAGCGCATAAATAACGCCGCGCAGTTTGTCGGCGCCTTTGGGAACGAGCGTGCCCACGCTGGCGGGCACGCCGGGGTTCTCCCTCGTCAAGTCCGGACTCATGGTTTGCCAGGAATTGCCCCCGTCGATGGTCTTGAAAAGCACGTTGCTCGCGAAATACAACACGTGCGGGTCCACCGGGGAGAACATCAGCGGCTCGGTGCGATTGGTGCGGTATTTCGGGTTGCGCAGCGGAATCGGCGTAACATTCTGCACTTCGCCGGTCGAGAAATGGAATTTGGAGACTTCGGTTCGGCCGCCGCCGTAGATCACGTCTGGATCAAGGGGATCGGGCGCGACATAGCCGTACTCGATCACGCCCACGGGATGCCAATCGCGGAAGGTGATGGCGCCGTCGTTGCCGCGGCTCAACGTGCAGGCCGAACCGCTCTCTTGTTGCCCCCCGCAGACGCGGTAGGGAAACGTGTTCGTGGTAATGGCATGATAGAACTGGGCCGTGGGCTGGTTATACCAGGAACTCCAACTCGCGCCCCGGTTGACGGTGATGATTGCGCCCTGATCGCTGACAATCAAGATAATGTTGCCGTTGTCGGGATTGATCCAAAGATTCTGGTAGTCGTCGCCGCCGGGCGCGCCGCGAAATCCCGACCAGGTTTTCCCGCCATCGGCGGAACGCATGGTGACGGTGCTGACCACATAGAGAAGGTCGGGATTCTTCGGATCGACCTTGGGAATGGGAAGATCACCGCCGCCGATGCGTCCGGCAGGACGCGGATCATCGGTGATCTGCGACCAGGAGTCCCCGCCATCGTCGGAGCGATAGACGCTCAGTTTCCCTGAGGCTGTGGCGAGGGTGGCGTAGAGCCGGCGCGAATCGCTAGGCGCGATGGCAACGTAGATCTGCGAGAGGTCTTTCGGCAAGCCGTTGATCAGCGGATGCCATGTGCTGCCGCCGTCGGTCGACTTGAAAAGTCCGCCACCAGCGCCGTTGAACTCGTTGCCGTCTTCCCACGGCCCCTCGCGCACTTCCCACATCGAGGCATAAATGACGTCGGGATTCGCGGGGTCGATCTCAACGTCAGAACCACCGGTGTTTTCGTCTTTGGAAATCACTTTCTGCCAGTTCTGACCGCCGTCGGTGGAGCGATAGATTCCCCGCTCCTGGCTGGGCCCGTAGGGGTGGCCGAGCACGGCGGCAAAAACCCGATCGGGGTCGCGGGGATCGACAGCAAGCGCGGGAATTTGTTGTCCGTCGACTAAACCGAGGTGGGTCCAGGTTTTGCCGGCGTCGGTGGATCTGTAAATGCCATCGCCTACAGAGAGATCAGGCCGATGTAACCCCTCGCCGCTACTTACATAAATGACGTTCGGGTCGGACGGAGCAACTGCGATGGCGCCGATGGACTGCGTGGGTTCGTGATCGAAAACGGGATTCCAGGTGCGGCCATAGTCGTCAGATTTCCAAACGCCGCCGTTCACCTGGCCGATGTAAAACACGTTGGGCTGAGAGGGGACGCCCGCGGCAGCGCGGGTGCGACCGCCACGAAACGGGCCAATCATGCGCCAGTGCAACTCCTGATAAGTGTTCTCCGGAACTTGCGTCCAACTTGCCGTTCCCGCCAGAAAAATGACGAAACACACCACTAAACGACAGACTACTTGGGATCGGTTCACTTGCTCCCCCTCAAACCGCAGATGGCAAACCAGCTAGAGTAAACCAAAATCGCAGCGAGCGGGGCTGGATATAGTCCGGCAAGAATATGCAGCTCGAACGCTTGCCCCCCTTCGAGCAGTCCTGCCGACCGGAGCCGCTTTTCAGCCGCAGCGTAGGGATCTCGCGGGGAGACCGGCGGATCATCGCCGAAAGCCCCCCGTCGCCGACGCTTTGGAACCGCGGGAGCGATCGGCAAGATTCGCAGTCCAAATTAGTCTGGCCGTCCCCAGGCGACGCATTTATGATGACGGGGCTCTCCCAAACCATGTGCATTCAGGGTTCTGATCAACCTCGTCGCTCTCTCGGCTTCGTTGCTTGCTATTTCTTTTTCCTGGCGATGCTCTGCGCATCCTGGCTCGGCGCCGTCGCCGAGGCCCAAGCCGTCGCGGCGCCCTCGAGTACCCCGGTAGGTCAGGGACTCAAGCCGATTCTCGACTACATCTCTTCGGCTTGGGACACGCTAACTCGCTCCATGACGGAATGCGTGAGCGTGGTTGATCCAAAAATCAAAGTTGCTCCGGTGCTGTATTTGCCTGCGGAGGTTGCCGAACCGGCCGCGGTACACAAACTCGCGACCGACTGCAACGTTCGCGTCGAACATTTGCCGGTGGAGATAAAACGCCTGGGAGAGATCGATACGGCAAAGATTCAGCCCCACGGCTTGCTTTACCTGCCGGACAAATATGTAGTTCCGGGCGGGCGCTTCAACGAGATGTACGGCTGGGACAGCTACTTCATCATTCGCGGCCTGCTGCGCGCGGGACATGTCGAGCTGGCGCGCGGCATGGTCAATAATTTCTTCTTCGAGATCGAGCACTACGGAGCGATGCTCAACGCCAATCGTACTTACTACCTGACGCGGTCGCAGCCTCCATTCCTGAGTTCGATGTTCATCGATGTCTACCAGGCCGCACAGCAGTCCAAGACGCACGACGGGAATGCCGACAGGGCCTGGCTGGAGCGCGCCTACGCCGATCTCGACAAAGATTATGGTATGTGGACGCGCGATCCTCATCTGGCCGGGCAAACCGGCCTGTCGCGCTATTACGATTTTGGTGAGGGCCCTCCAGCGGAAGCCGTGCAGGACGAAAACGGCTTCTACCGTAAGGTAGCGCAGTATTTCTTCTTGCATTCGGCCCAAGCCGACGACTATGTGGTGGAGATGAATCCGGGAACAATCCAGGCAGTCGCGGGATCGCCCTATTCTCTGCAGGTTTGCGACGTGCCGCTGACGACGGCTTCGGCGGTGTGCGAAAAATCGAAGCAATTCAAGCTGAGCGCGGATTACTACAAGGGCGACCGCTCGATGCGTGAGTCTGGGTTCGACGTGAGCTTTCGCTTCGGGCCTTTCGGCGCAGCCACCCATCACTATGCGCCCGTGTGTTTGAACAGCTTGCTCTACAAGACGGAAAAAGATCTAGAACAGATCAGCCTCTGGCTCGGCCACGGCGAAGAGGCGAAGAAATGGAACCAGCGGGCGGAGGCGCGTCGGAAACTCATCGTGCGCTATTTGTGGAATCCAGAGCAGGGGCTGTTTTTCGATTACAACTTTCAGACGAACCGCATGTCGGCCTATCGTTACGCGTCGACCTTCTATCCGTTGTGGGCGGGCCTGGCGACGGCCGAGCAGGCCAAGGCGGTGGTCGACAACTTGAAAGTTTTTGAACGACCCGGCGGACTTCCGATGAGCACGGAAGAGAGCGGCGCGCAGTGGGACTTGCCCTACGGTTGGGGAAACATTGAGATGCTGGCGATCGATGGTTTGCGAAGATACGGTTTCAACGCGGACGCCGACCGCGTTTCCTACGAGTTCCTGTCGACCGTCGGGGAAAATTTCCGTCGCGATGGCACGATCAAGGAAAAGTACAATGTCGTGACGCGGTCCTCGGAAGCGCACGTCGAACTTGGTTATGAAATGAATGTAGTCGGCTTCGGCTGGACCAATGCCGCGTTCCTCGAGCTGCTCCACGGTCTCTCCAAGGACATGGTCGAGCGGCTGGAAGAAAATCAGAACCAGCCGCTGCCAGCCGCTAAGTGACGATCCTTGGCAATGAGTCGCGAACTTCGCCCTGATCTTAGTTCCCGCCGGGGGCCTCTTGAACCGCATTGACCAGATCGCGCAGCGGCTGAATCACGGTAAAACGAACCAGAGCCTGCGGCTTCTCGGCTTCGTCCAGGACGGCCAGGGTCGCGGCTTTCCAGCCTGCGACCGCAGGCAATCCGGAGGAAAGATAAGAAACTGCTTCCAGACCCGCCGTACCCAGTTGAGCGAGCTGCCGAGCTCGTGGTTCGGCCTGAACCAGCCGCGGCGAGTCGGCCATCAAGCGCACGATTCCCGGCTCCGCGGTGATCCACTGGTTGAAGTCGGCGGTTAATTCCCGTTGCGCCTGCGTGGGGCCGCGTGCGTTCTCGAGGAAAGCGCGAGTGAGCAGCTCAAAATTGTGGCGCGATGACGGATCAGGCGGGAGAGCGTCTACGAGCAGATCGAGCGGCGTCAGTTGATTGGCGTGTTGCAAGTGCGCGCGTTGGTTGAAGGGGACGGGCTCAAGAACAGAGGCCAGAATCTGTAAGGGAACAATCTGTTCGGTTCCACTCAGCTGGCGCAGGCTCATATCCATCTGAGAAATGTGGGTGAGACCAAAAGCCTCCAGCCGCAACGACTCGACCTCCAGCCGCCGGTACATGTCGTTCACATCGTTTACGTTACGCGGCGACCAGAGCCGCTCGGCGATGGCCGCGTTACGCGGCCAAATGCGCGAGTCGATATCCAGAGCACTGGTCTGCTCCTCCCACATGCACGCTTCTCCGCCCAGGATGCGCGCCTGTTGCTCCGCCGTGAGATCGGTGTTGTCGGGCAGCGGATCAACCATATAATGCGCGGCTGCCGGGCTCATCAGATTCAAGTAGTAGCCGGCGGAGAGGATGCCGTTGTATCGATTTCTGGCTCCGGTGGCGAGCGACTCGAAGCCGCGCCAGCTCTGCACCATCACGTCCTTGGGCAGCTCGGGAGTGAGAATCTCGTCCCATCCGATCATGTGCTTGCCGTGCTTCTCCAGAAGTTTGAGCAGACGCTGATTGAAATAGTTTTGCAGTGCGGCCGTGTCTGCAAGCTGGTGCTCGCGCATGAAACTCTGGATGTGCGGATTCGCCTTCCACTCGACGCCGTTATTCTCATCCCCGCCGATGTGTAGGAAGCGATCAGGAAAGATGGCGGCCATCTCTCCGAGGAAGGTGTCGAGAAATTTGTAGGTGCTTTCTCGCGTAGGATCCATCACTGGATCAAAAACTCCGAATTTCCGCTCAATGTGAAACGGGCCGGGCGCGCTAGCGAGATCGGGATATCCCACAAACCATGCACTGGTGTGCCCCGGCATGTCGAACTCCGGCACCACTCGGATGCCGCGATCGCGCGCATACGTGACGATCTCCCGTGCCTGCTCCTGGGTGTAAAACAATCCGTCCGAACCGAGTTCGGTGAGCTTGGGAAAGGCTTTGCTCTCCATGCGGAAGCCCTGATCTTCGCTGAGATGCCAGTGGAAGACGTTGAGCTTCACCGACGCCATGCCGTCCAGCGTGCGTTTGAGCACGTCAACCGGGATGAAGTGGCGCCCGCAGTCGATCATCAGGCCGCGCCAGCGAAAGCGCGGAGTGTCGTGAATCATCACGGCGGGAATGAAATACCCGGTTGCGTCAGACTGAATCAGCTGCTCCAGAGTTGCCAGGCCGTGCATCGCTCCGACCACCGTTGCAGATCGTAGATGCGCGCTGGAGGAAGTGATTTCAAGTGAATAAGACTCGTCTTCCTCGATCGACTGAATCGTTTCCCCCGGGCCATCGACGCTGACGATCAGCGCCCCCGAAGGGGTGTCGATTTCCGGCGATCGAGGAATCGAGATGCCCGTCCGGCTTTCGATGCGACCGAGGCTGCGCGCCAGGGCGGCGTCGAGGCGCGGGTCTCGGAAATGATCCGTGACCGTACGAAACGATTGCGTAAACACGAGCCGCCCCTCCTGCGGGGAAAGCTGTGACGGCTGTGGCATGAGGGTATTGACGAATCCGGGGGCCGAGCTTTGGGATGTCGTTGACTGAGCAGAGGCGAGGGACAGGGATGCTATGGCGAAGTTTGCGAAGATCGCGGCGACCGCTAGGTTGCGAATCATGGCGCCTCTTTCGGAATTTTTCCTTCGCGGGTCGGAATGGCCCAGCCGCGAGAGAAAATATAAACCAATTGCCCGTCGGCTGCAGGGGTGGATGAGCCGCAGACATGCGTTGACGCCCTCCGCCGTCCCACCTAAGATGGAACTCCGTTTTTTACATTCACCATGACGATGATCAACGAGACCATCTCGCATTACCGCATCACCGGTCAACTCGGTAGTGGAGGCATGGGAGTTGTGTACGAGGCGCAAGACCTGGATCTCGGGCGCAAAGTCGCCCTGAAGTTCCTGCCGCCGCAGCTCTCGCGCGATCAAAACGCTCTCGACCGCTTCCTGCTGGAAGCACGCACTGCGTCGGCGTTGAACCATCCCAACATTTGCACCATCTACGCAGTGGAAAAATACGAGAGTGAACAGGCGCAGTCGTTTATTGCGATGGAACTGCTCGAGGGACAAAACCTCGATCAGAAACTCCACGCCGGTCCGCTGCCCGTCGACCGCTTGCTGGAGGTTGCGATTCAACTGGCCGACGCGCTCGACGCCGCCCATGCCAAGGGAATCATCCATCGCGACATCAAGCCGGCGAATATCTTTCTTTCGCCGCGCGGACAGGTGAAGGTGCTGGATTTCGGCCTGGCCAAGCTGACCCGACTTGAGATTCCAATGGAAACGATCGGCGCAACGCAAGATTCACCCCGGCCTGCGCATTTAACCAGTCCGGGTGCGACCGTAGGGACGATCGCATACATGTCGCCCGAGCAGGCGCGTGGCGAAGAACTCGACACCCGCTCCGATCTGTTTTCCCTGGGCACGGTCGTCTACCAGATGGCAACCGGAAAGTTGCCTTTCTCCGGAGCGACCTCGGCCGTGATTTTTCACGCGATTCTTGAATTGGATCCGATTTCTGCGCTGCAGTGGAATGCAACCCTGCCGCCCAAACTCCAGGAAATTATCGAGAAGCTTTTGGAAAAAGACCGCGACTTGCGCTACCAATCCGCAGCCGATTTGCGCGGCGATTTGAAGCGCCTGAAGCGCGACGTCGAATCCGGCAGAAAGCACGCCTCCGCACCGGGTCCAGCGCCCATTGCCGTGGTCTCGGGATCGGCTTCATCGGTGGCAGCTGCGACAACATCGTCTTCGGCGCCGGCTGATTCGTCTCGAACGGTTTCGTCGCAGAGTTCCGCCATGGTCGCAGCGGTGCGCCAGAACAAGCTGGGAACGGGTGTGACCGCAACCATCGGGTTGCTGCTCATGGCGGCAGCGGCTTACGGAATCTATTCCTTGGTCACGCGCAATCATCCGGTCCCCTTCCAGAATTTTACCGTCACCAAGGTCACCGACACCGGAGACGCGGTGTCCGCCGCACTCTCGCCCGACGGCAAGTACATCCTCAGCATGATGAGAAACAACGGCCTGACGAGTCTGTGGCTGCGCAACGTACCCACCAACAGCAACACGCAAGTTCAGCCTCCGGCAGACGTCTATTACGGCGGGCTGCGATTTTCGCCGGACGGCAACTACTTTTACTTCGTGCGCAGCGATCCCGGAAATCCCGAACTGAAATTCCTCTATCGATCGCCGTTGCTGGGTGGCACTCCGCAAAAATTGGCCAGCGACGTGGATTCGAACATCACCTTTTCCCCAGACGGGCAAAGATTCGCCTTCGTTCGTGAAGACAACCCCGACCCGGGAAAATACCGATTGATCGTCCGCCCCACCGACGGCGGAGAGGAAACGACTTTGGCCAGCGGACCGACGAACGAAGGTCTATTCCACCCAGATTGGTCGCCCGATGGCAATACGATCGTATGCGCCGCTCTGCACGTGGGCAACGCGCTGCAAGGCCTGGTTGCAATCAACGTGGCGACCGGCGCGCGCCAGCTCATTTTCAGCAGTAATCAGCATCTGGTTGGAATGACGGGCTGGCTGCCCGATGGCAGGGGTCTGTTGGGACTGGCGACCGATCAGACCTCCAATTTCAGTCGCGCCCAGATCGTTTTCGTTTCTTATCCCGAAGGAAAATTCTCTGCCGTAACTCGCGATCCGAACAACTATTCCGCTCTCAGCCTGGCCGCCAATGGCAGCCTTTTGACCACCGTGCTCAACGAGAACCGCTGGAATCTTTCCGTGATGCCGGCCTCGGCAGACGGCCCGGAACGAATCCTAGGGGCGACGGGAGCGACCACGAACTTCACCTGGACCAGAGACAATCAGTTGATTACCGACCAGGATAATTCTCTTCATCAGATCAATGTCGAATCCGGCGTTAAAACCCCCATCGCGACGACGGAAGAAGGACATATCAGCGGAGATCCTTCGGCTTGTGCGGATGGCCGCTACGTCGTGTTCATTCTCGGATTCTATGGCGGTGCCGGGAACGAAAGCGTGTGGCGCGTGGATTCGTCGGGGGGAAATCTCAAGCAGCTTACGAACAGCAAACTCGACACCTATCCGGTGTGTTCTCCCGACAGCCATTGGGTGTACTACGTTGACCGTCAGGCTGACGGGAAACTGACGCGCGTCGGGATTGACGGCGGAGCATCGCAGGTGGTCGCGGACGCGCCGGTTGCTGACTTCACCACCTCATTCGATATCTCTGCGGATGGTAAGCAGATCGTGTTCCCCACCTTGCAGCATTCGGGCGAGCACAAAGAAAAGCTGGCGGTAGTTCAAGCCGATTCGGGGCAGACCGTGTTGAAAGATTTCGAGCACTACCGCTGGGGTCTGTTGCGCTTGAGTCGAGATGGCAAAGCGGTGGTGTATCCGGCGCGCGAAAACGGCGTCGATAATTTGTGGATGCAGCCGCTCGATGGCTCCAAGGGAAAGTCAATCACCAACTTCAAGAGCGAGCATATCTACGATTTCCATTGGTCGTTTGATGGTAAACAGCTGGCCATCGATCGCGGCCACACCGAATCCGACGTCGTTTTGATGCGCAGCGCGCAACCCTGAAAAAGGGCATCGGGAAAGGATCAGGAATCGGCAAAACACTAAGGGCGGCCATTGCTGGCCGCCCTTAGTGTCGAATTGTCGATTGCGAAGCGGGCTTAGACGCCCTTGACGTTCTCGGCTTGCCAGCCCTTGGGGCCTTTGACCACGTCAAACTGCACTTGCTGACCTTCCTGCAGGCTGCGGAATCCACTTGCCTGAATGGCGGAGAAATGTACGAAGACATCCTCGCCGTTCTGACGGCTGATGAAACCGTAGCCCTTGGCGTCGTTAAACCACTTCACTGTTCCTGTTTCCATGATGGTGCATGTTCCTTTTTCTTTGATGTAGCGCTGAAACTTTCAAGGTCTTCTGCAGGCAGGTCACGCGCTGGGTTAAGCGGAGATGCTTGTACTGCGAAGGAACTCTAAAGATCAAACGCAGCTAAATTGTACGAAAAGTGCCCCAAAATATCTACATAATTTACTGTAGGCTATGGCTAAACGATTGATTCTACAGGATGTTATGGTTGGGTCGTTGCAGAGATGTTGTTTCCCAAAGCCAGAGACGTCGTGGATGTAGATGGTCGTAGATTGTACAGCTCGAGGCTCGGAGTCTACCGCATCGTAAGGCATCGCTGGTTCTCCAAACAGTCCTCCCATGCCTTCCGACTTGCGACCTTTCGGCAAAGCATTCATCATTGAGTCATGCGCTTTCGGATTTTGCTGGTTTCGGTCTTGCTCACAGCTTCAGCTTTGGCTGGGATTGTCGATGATGTGCGCCTCGCGTTGGCGCAGAATAATTTCTCCGCCGCCGAGTCGGCACTCAATTCGTATCGCAGTCAACAAGGGGTCAACTCGGAGTATCTCGAGGCGTATTCCTGGATGGGGCGGGCTTCCCTGGAGCAGCGCCAGTACAATCAGGCGGCTGCCTATGCGAAGCAGACGAAGACTATGGTGCTCGAACAACTGCAACAGAGGTCGCTGGATGCAGACGCACACTTGCCGATTGCGTTGGGTGCCGCCCTCGAGGTGCAGTCGCAAGTGCTGGCAGCGCGCGGCGAACGCACGCAGGCGGTCGAGCTCCTCAAGGCCGCGCTGCGCACCTACGGAAATACTTCCATTCACGACCGACTGCAGAAAAATCTGAACCTGCTGGCGCTTCCGGGAAAACAGGCGCCGGTACTGAAGTCGGACGAATCCTTGGGCGCGAAGCTGCCGGCGGCGGCCCAACTCAAGGGTTCGCCAGTGCTGCTGTTTTTCTGGGCGCATTGGTGTGCCGACTGCAAAGCGGAAGCGCCCATCATTACCGAGCTGCGCAGTGAGTTTTCCAATAAGGGATTGCAAGTGATCGGGCCGACGCGGCTCTACGGTTACACGGCGCAGATTGAGCATGCCTCGGCGAGCGACGAACTACGGTACATCGATGCCGTGCGACATCGTTTCTATGGCGGGCTGCTCGACATGCCGGTGCCGATCAGCACCTACAACTTCGACACATACGGAGCTTCCACGACACCAACGCTCGTGCTGCTAGATCGCGCCGGCAAAGTGGCGATGTACCATCCGGGGGCGCTCCCCTATGACCAGTTGCGAGCTGAGATTGAGAAGGTTGTGGCGCGTT
>Ga0209624_10000123_pt1 | contig 70359 bp, 56 predicted proteins | sample JacPinW_OM2H0_O1_FD_188565 | JGI IMG/M metagenome (GOLD analysis project Ga0209624, IMG submission 188565) | Forest soil microbial communities from Algoma, Ontario, Canada - Jack Pine, Ontario site 1_JW_OM2H0_O1 (SPAdes) (version 2) | ecosystem: Environmental > Terrestrial > Soil > Boreal... | reverse complement strand
ACGATGGCACCGCAATCGACCCGGTTGAGCAGCGCCGCAAGATCGGAATCTATGGCTTCGGCACGCAATGCGAGATCGAGCCGATTGCCCCGGACCGTCTTCTGCACATCGACCTGTCTATTGAACCATGAGTCGAACGTTGAAATCGGGTCCCGGACCGTGTGTATGAAGCGCCCCTCAGGAAAGTCCTCGATAAAAAGTTGCGCCACTTGCTCGTCCGGCCAATGTTGCGCAAAGATGATCAGCGGCCGCGGGCCGGCGACCCGCCGCCCGGCCGCGAGCGCGTAAGCCACGTGGGCAAACTGGAGGAATCGCCGCCGTTCGCCGAGCCATTCGGCTGACCGGTCGCCATAAACCGCAAACAGCGCGTGAACCGCCGCGTAGTAGTGCGCCGCGCCGATGGCATAGTCGCCGCTGAAGAAATCAGCACCGGGCCCCCATTTTTTCGACAGCACAAACGTGGGATAGGCGACCAGTTTCTCCCACAGGGTGAGGCCAGGAAATTTCTGCCAGAACTCGTAGATCGCCTCTCCGCGATTCTCCGGCATCAGCACCAGTTCATCATGGCCGTCGAGATAGCTCGCCAGCAGATGCGAACCGCTTCGACCCCAGAAGCAAATGGCCACGACGCGCTCCATTGCCGCAACGTCATAGCATTTAAGCAGATCGAGCTTCCCGGCGATGAGCCCCTCGAGCGCGCCCAGCTCGTCGGAATAGGAGCGCAGTGCGTCCTGCAGCCTCTCATCTGAACTGCGATGAAAACCAACTGGCAGGCTCATCGCATCCAGATGCGCCCTGATGGGGCTGGGGGTGGCGGGGTTCATGCGCGCCGTGCCGCCCACGCGCGGGTCAGGTAGGTCGTTTCGATCTCGGCCAGCTTCGCCGTGCGCTGTTGTACGAACTCCAGGAACTTGCCGAACAGCGTGGCGCCCAGTTGCACTTGCAGGTCATTGACCGAACGCCACGCGCCAAGGTATTGCGCCGGCGTCTGACGCATGCAGTGCCGACCCTCAAGGTAGAGCACCTCCCCGAATTGGGGCTGCGTGCTTAGCATCTCGGTCAGCCGCTCGGTGAGCCCGGAACGGCCCGAGGAAACGCGGCGGATATCGGGCTTCAGTCGGGTGATTTCCGCCTCGATCTCAACCAGCAGCGGGTTCACCTCGATGAGGCGCGGGTTCCACACGGCAGTGAACACGCCAGCCGGGCGCAGGATGCGATAAAACTCGGCGCACGCCCTGGCGAAGTCGGCCCAGTGGAATGAGGAGGCCATCGTCACCAGATCGACCGAGCCGTCCGCAAGGCCTGTCGTCTCGGCCGAGCCCTTGCGCCAGGCTATGCTCGTGCCAGTGGAGGTCGCGACTCCCTGGGTTCGCATGTCATCGTTGGGCTCCACGGCAATGAGCGAGCGCAGACCGCGTGCGGCGAGCAAGCGGGTCCAGATGCCGGTGCCGGCGCCCACGTCCGCCGCATCAACACTTGCGGCATCGCGCGGCAGCAGACCGAGGATCGCGGTGGCGACCTGGGGTGCATAGCCCGGGCGAAACTTCGCGTAGTCGCGAGCCAGCGCGGTGAAATCACCATGTTTCATGTAACTGCTCCTGGTGCTTCGCTGTGATGGGTCGGCAGCGCGGCGCGCGCCATCCGACGGACGGGCAGATGCGCGACTCAGTGACGCTCGTTGCCCATGCAGGCGGCTTCCTCGAGCACCAGCTCTCCGCGCGCGAGCATCGCCTGGTAGAGCTCAACGTCTCCCGGGTTGTCGATCTCGCCCCATTGTCCGTCGGTACCGAAGGTGCCGATGCGAACCAGGTCCGTAACGAGCAACCGGCGCAGCAATCCGGTCATGTCGAGCCGGTCGCGGGTCGCTGCATCAAGAGTGCCGAGCAGGGATTCGACCACCCCCCAGGCCGCCGGCGTGAACTTCAAAAGCCCCATGTACTGCCCCTGAATCTCTTCGATCCGCGTCGTCTTGCCGCCAATCTCGAGGAGCCTGCCCGTCGCATCGAGGCGGAATGTTTCCGCATCCGCCAGCGGATCCGCGAAGCGCTGTGTCCACAGCCCGCGCCACATCCTGTCGTAGGCGATGACCAGGCTCCCAGCGGCCGCAGCAAGGCCGCGCACCAGCCCGGCGCGATAGAAGATATCCGCGTAACTTACGATGACCGGTCCGTCGCGCAGCCACTCGGCGGCCGCAGCAAGCGAGGCCACCATGTTGGTGTGTGCCCAGCGCTCGTTGTTGAAGTAGGACAGGCCGGGGAAGTCGAGCATGTCGGCGCGATAGCCGCGCACTACTCCAATCTGTTCGATGCCGCCGCCTCGCAGCGCCGCAACCTGGCGCTCGATCAGCGGCCGGCCGTCCAGCTGCACCAGGCATTTGGGTTGCTCATCGCCAAGATGCCGCATGCGGCTGCCACGGCCAGCGGCAAGGATCACGGCTCGCATCAGCTGGCCAGGAACGCGCCGCGAAACAGCGCGATGTCCGCCGCTGCAAACGGCTCGTTTCGCTCCGGATGCCACATGATGCCGGTCACAGGCAGCGACTGGTGGCGAACCGCCTTGACCACGCCGTCCGGAGCGACGGCCCAGACATCAAGCGGCGCGCGCGATTCAAACGCTGCGAAACGATGATAGGCGTTGACCTCTCGCGCCTCGCCGTTGACCAAGATGACCTGGCGCGCTGTGACGTGGCCCTCGACCCGGCGCAGCGCAACGTCGCAGCGTTGCTGAATCACCTGCATACCGCGACAGACGCCGAGAACCGGCAGACCGCGCCGCTGCGCCATGTCGAGCAGCGCATTCTCAACCTCGTCCCGCTCCGGCGCATCGCCGCCGAGTGCCGCCAGGTCGTTGCCGCCCGTCAGGACCAGCCCGGCCAGCTGCGCGCCAGCGCACAGCTGCAGCGCCACTTCGGTGACATTGGGCAGCACCAGCGGCAAAAGGCCGCACGCCGCCAGGAACCGTGGCCATGCCTGATCCAGGCAGTCACGGCGTTCAGCATGCTCAGGGGTGATCGACACCCGCTGCGTGATGGCGACGGTCTTCACGCGATGGACTGAACCTGCTGGTTGGTACAGTCCACACACAGTTTGCGCGCAGCCTGCCAGCGCTGATAAAGCACTTCGCCGGCACCGATCACCGCAGGAATGCCGAGCTCACTGGCGCGGATCGCCATGTGCGAGTTCGCGCCGCCGAACTGGGTGATGAAGCCGGCGATACCGCGGGTGAAAATCCAGTCGAAGCCCGGGTCGGCGCTCGGCACGAACAGGATCTTCCCGGCAAAGCTCGCCGGAGGGTCGCTGATGGAAGCGACCGGCGCGGTGACGCGCTTGCCGGTCACGAAGTTTGGCTCGCTGCGCGGCTGGTGAAACGCGAATACGTCGTTGGGCGAGGCGATGAGCGGCGGCAGCACCAGATTTCGCGTGAGCGCATACCGCTCGCGGCCGCGTGCAATGCTATCCACCAGCGTGTCGCGGACCGAGGCGCTCTCGCTGTAGAGGGTGCGGATCGCATCGTAATCGAGGAAGGCGCAGTCCTCGGCCGAGAGCCCGTAGTCGCGGCCGAGTTCCCGTATCAGCAACAGGGCATCGCTCAGGCTGCGGGTGAATACGAACTTGGCGTACTCGCGCCCTTCGATGCCGGCTTTGATGAACTCCATCAGGCTCAGCACATCGATTTCGAGCTCGTGTTCCTTGATCAGACGCTCGATGTGACGCAGCTGCTCGATCGATAGGGCGAAGCGCGGCGGTTCGCCCGTCACCGGGCGCGCCGCCGCCCAGTCGAAATACAAATCCGGCGCCTCATCGTAACGGGGCGACAGGATATCGTAGGTACCGGGCCGCAGGTGGCCGTAGCGCGCCAGAAATTCCGCCTTGGGCAGCTGCGCGAAATCGCGCCCGATCCGCGAGCCGACGGTGTCAAGCCTGGCCATGAAGCTTGCGTGGTCGGTCTCACCGAGGACGCCGACGGCGACGAACGAGCGCAGCAGCTGAACCGCTATGAAGCCTGCGCGCGCCAAACCGGCGAACGGCAGCGTGCCGTAGCGCTTGCAGTCCTCGAGCAGCCAGTAGATGCGGCTGATCCGATCGATCCCCGCCTGGCTGATCGTCGGCAGGCGCTGCGCCAGGATGTCGATCTTGGCACGGTCGCGCCGCCACAGCGCGCTCTCGCCGTGGATGATGCGATTGGTGAGACGGCGCAGCGCGCCGGACAGCTCGGCGATGTCGACCTGCGAGAATCCCCTGTCCGTCAGTCCGCCGATACGCTGCGGCAGATCGAGCGTATAGCAGGAGAAGATGACTTCGAATTCAACCTTGTCGTGCAGTTGTGGCTGCGACAAGAGACAGTCGGTGTAGTAATTGACCAGGCGCCCGGCCAGATCACTCGACAGGTCGCGTGGAACGAAGGAATTGAAACTGACCCGTACGTCGATGTATGGCAGACCATGGAAGCTCACCAGCAACGGGAAGCTTCTCAGATTCTGGTAGCCGTAGTTGTCGCGCTGGTAAGCCCACACCGCGTCGGTGATGAGTTCGCGATAAAGGGAGAGCGACAGGGGCCGCGGGCGCAATCCGACGATCTCTGCCGGATTCCAGTCCGGCATGACGCCGAAAATCGCCCGGCTGCCATGCAGATACGGGTGCGGGCGGCTGAGCAACTCGATCTTGCGCGCAACGTCGGCGAGCGCGGCGTCGATCTGTGCGTCCGGCACCTGCCGCTGCTGCTGCACGGCCAGGCGGCGCACCTGCAGAAGGTACATGCGCGCATCGGCGCCAACGGCGAATTCGACATCGAGCGCATCGTGAGCGAGCAGCGCTTCAAGCTCGGCCACCAGCGCGAGAACCGCCGCCAGCGCTGGCGGGCAGGCATCGATGCGCGATTTGAGGCAGAGGAAGGTTTCGAGGTTGTCGCCGAGACCTGCGGTCACGCGATCGGTGCGGCCGGAGGAGGCGTCATAGTTGACAATGTAATAGGGGTCGCCGCTGCCGGGTCGGCGCGAGAATGCCACACCGGCCATGGCGACCTGCTCGAGCATCGGCTGCACGAAGAACTGATCGTCGCCGCGTGCCTCCTCGCCGAACGAATCGATCACCTTAGCGATCGCCGCGGTGAGCGCCTCGCGGCCGCGCACACCGAGCACGGAGTCATATTTTCCAGCCTCAGAGCTTGCCGCGGCGTCCTCGCTGCGAGCGCTGCTGCGGACGATGACAAGCCCTGCCCCCCAGGGCGTGCGCTCAATCGCCGCGAGGACTGCGGCAGGATCCCGGCGCCACTCGGACACCGAAAAGCGCGTCTGCGGCAGTACGAAAGCGCTGCGCAACCGCGGCGTCAGGGCTTCGAGCGTCTCGGCCTTGGTGGCAAAGGTGACCGCGCCCGGGATGCGCGAAACGCGGCCGGCATCGCGCGTGACGCATTCCGCCCAGATGCGATTGACTGCCGCCGTGCCATCGAGTGTCCCGTAATTCTCGAGGACCAGATCCGGCGCCTCGGGTACCTCGGCGGGCAGGTCCAGGCCCACGACATTGGGCGAGGTGGTTCGGGCTGCCGCCGCATAGATGCCTTTGCGGTCGCGGCGCCGCAGCTCCTCGAGCGGCACCTGCAGGTAGATCTCGCAATAGCCCGGAATATTGGCGCGATTCCAGCGCTGCACCTCATGGAACAGCGAGATGGTTGCGCAGACCACGTCCTCGCCCTGGCTGGCGAGCAGCCGGCATAGTCGGGCATTGCGCATGGCCGCTTGACGCCGGTTGGCGATGCTGTGGCCGAGTTCTTCGGCGATGACCGTGCGCAGCGCATCGCCGTCGAGGAACAACGCCGGCCGCCCGGCGGCGCGCAGCCGTTGCCACAGCTCCGTCCCGACGGTCGTCTTACCCGCGCCCGAAAGACCGGTGATCCAGAAAACCCGGCCCGTTCTGGTCCCGGGCGCGGTCCGCGACGGCGTTAGCAGGCTCTGAGCTAGGGTGTCCAGGTTCAATTCCTTCCCCAGAATCGATGTTTGCTGAGTTGCAGTCTGTGGCGGGGCTCATCACAGGCTGTCAAAAGACTGTAACATTTCAGGCGTATAGGCGCGAAGAATGAACGCGGCAATATGTGCAGTGTTCGACATAAGGCCGTCAGCAGCGCATCGATCGGCCGGACTGTGGTGCATTCCAGCCCAGTCACGGGCGGCCGCTTTGCCTTAATCCACTATCACTGCGGATCGGCTGATCCGTGGGCGCCTGATCGCATGAGACGCCTGATGAACCTGCGGCGCGAACTCGGCGGCTGCACAACACCCCCATCACAACGGCACGAGCTCTCTTCACCAAAGACTGCGCCCGTGAGGCGCTACTCCTGAAGCCGGCTGTTCTGGCCTGGCATTTCTCATCCTTGGCAGCGGCCTCCTCGTCGCGAGCCTGTTTCTTGCCAGGGCCGGGTGTGCCGCGCCCCTCATCCGAATCCGGTGGGGCCAGGAGCATTGCCGCTTTGACGTTCTGGCCCGACCTCATCCTGGTCGCAATCGAATCGTGGGGACCCGAAGTCGCGCAGCGGGATCCTCCGACTCCACCTGCTCGCCAAAGAGCAGTTCAGGCTGCGCGTTCCGTCAGGTGTCCTCGCCGTGCAGGACGACGCGCTTGCCAAGGAGCGTCGCGGAGCCACCGGGCGGTGTCGATCAGAGCGGCGCTGAGTTGCAGCAATGCGGCGCTCGATAGCCGCCCGGTGACCCTTCCTGCACAAGCATGCGCCATGCCAGGCGCCCGGATCCGGCGCGTTCTTGGAGACTTAGCGCAATGCATGGCGCTTTGGGCGCCCCGCTGGGGCCCCCTGTTGTAAGATTTATCGGCAGTCCGCCTCCCTGCTGCTTCTCAATAGATAGGGGATCGTCGCAGGGTTGCAGAGCAATGTGAGTCCAATTCAGCTACTCAGGGGAGTCCGATATGAGCAAGGGAATGGATAGAAAGAAAGACGCCAAGAAAAAGCCGGCCAAGAGCCTGATGGAAAAGCGCGCCGCAAAGAAGGAGAAGAAGGCCCACAAGGGGCCGCTGATCTGAAGCGAGCGGGCCGGCGCAGCGACGCTCGAGGCGGTGGCTGAGCAGCCAGCCGGGAACCGCTGCCGCTGCGCAAACCGGGATTGCGCCCGGACCACGCCAAAGAGGGTCGGCCGCCCATGGCAAGAAATCCGCTCCCCACGGGTGATCGGCAAGCCGCAGGCCGCCTGCCCGATGGCGATTCAGACTGCAGCCGTATCGCCTGAGGTGAGATTTTCGCTCCGCAACGGACAGTAGTGTTCGAAAGGGAAAGGTAATTCCGCGGAGTCGCCCCGCCAATGAACAAGCAAGAGCAGGCACGGCTCGACGCCCTGGCGAAAGCACTCGTAGCCGGTCTGCCGGTTGAAACCGCCGTGACCTACTTCCCGGACACGGACCGGCTGTTCGTCGATTCGCGCTCACTGGCGCAATCGAGCGGCCTGGAACCGCTTGAAGTGGGCAGCTACACCGTGGTGTCCGAGCATCCCGACATCGAACAGTTCGTACGCCAGGAAATTGCCAACTTCCTCTCGAAACGGGTGCGCGAGAGCGCCTGAATCGCGTCGGTCGAAGGTTACTGCCTGACCCGGCAAGACGCTCCGCTGCATCCCTGAGTGTCGCTGCGGACGGCGAATCTCTCAAAGCCGGCAGCGGCTGCGATTTTCCGGGCTTCTGCACGATCACCGACGGCAGTGTTGCCGTGCTGCAGCGGTGGAACCCCCAAACGCACTCAGCTCCCGTAAGCTGCGCCCATGAGCTCTTCGCCCGCGGCACAGACCACCGAATTGCCGGCGGCCCGGGGCTCGTCCCGCACTCTGTTTGGACATCCGCTCGGGCTCGCCACGCTGTTCCTGATGGAGATGTGGGAACGGTTCACTCACTACGGTATGCGCGCGATCCTCGTGCTCTTCATGGTCACCGCCGCAGCGGACGGGGGCCTCGGCATCGATGACCATGCTGCCAGCTCCATCTACGGACTGTTTGTCGCCTCCTGTTACCTCTTGTCCCTCCTGGGCGGCTGGATAGCCGACCGACTGCTCGGCCCTCAGCGCGCGGTCACCTGTGGCGGCGCCTTCATCCTGTTCGGCAACGCCATGCTCGCCTCGGCGACCCCGCAGGTGTTTTTTCTGGGCCTCGTCGTGATTGCGTTCGGCGTCGGACTGCTCAAACCCAACGTCAGCGTACTGGTTGGTCAGCTTTATCCTGAAGGGGGCGCCCGGCGCGATGCGGGTTTCTCCTTGTTCTATATGGGCATCAATGTCGGAGCACTATTGGGTGCCCTGCTGGTGCCCATCTGCGCCGCGCGCTACGGCTGGCATTGGGGCTTCGTGCTGCCGACCCTCGGTATGCTGCTGGGACTGATGCAGTTCCTTTTCACCCGCCGCCACCTGGGCGCAGGCGGCGCTCTGGCGCCGGCGAACGTCAAGCTGCGATCCTGGCTACCGGTCATGGCGCTCGCCCTGGCCGTGCTCGTCATTGCCATACTCATCCTCAGCGGCAGCATCAGGATCGACGCGCAGGCCGTGGCACAAGCCAGTGCATGGCTGATCGGATTGCTCGCGGCGGCCTACTTCGCCTACCTGCTGTTTTTCGCCGGGCTCACCGCTGCGCAGCGCAACCGCGTCTGCGTGATGATCGTCCTCTTCATTGCCTCCACCATGTATTACGCGGGCCAGGAGCAGACAGCGACATCGCTCACGCTGTTCGCGCAGCGATACACCGACCGCAACGTGCTCGGCTGGAACATTCCTGCCGGCGTGTTTCAGAGCATCAGCTCGGTATACATCCTCCTGCTCGCGCCCCTGTTCAGTGCACTGTGGATCGCACTCGACCGACGCGGCCGCGATCTGTCGATCCCGGTCAAGTTCGCCCTGGCGCTCATATTGATGGGAGCGGGTTTTCTTGTGATGTACGTCGCCTCGGATCTGGTCGTGGCGGGTCATAAGGTGCTGCCCACCTGGCTGGTGCTCTGCTATGGAGTGCAGATGTGCGGCGACCTGTGCATCGGCCCGGTCGGATTGTCCTCGATGACCAAGCTCGCCGCCCCCCGCTTCGCCGGCCAGGTGATGGGGATCTGGTTCCTCTCGCTCGCGCTCGGCAATGACCTGGCCGGCCAGTTCGCCACCGGCTACGACGCTGGCAATGCAACTTCGATGCCGGCTCTTTTCCTGAAGATGTTTGCCTGGGGCGCGCTGGGCGGCGTCGCGATGCTCGTGCTCACCCCTCCACTGAAGCGTCTGATGGCAGGCGTCAGATAGCGGCGCCCGTCAGCGGCGCGCCCCGGGCAGGCTCGATGAGGCGTTGTGCCATCCAGCGATGAAAGTGATGGCTGGCGAGGTCCATGACCGGTGAGAAGACCCCGCCCTCGTAGCCCGGCGACGCGCGGCCCTGCTGCATCCCCTCGACGGCGAACACATCTTCGCTGAAGACGCCGCGCCAGGCGGCGTGAGTTGCGGCGCGGCAGCCTTCGAAGCTGTCCGCGCTGGCGCCGTCCGCCACGTAAAGGATGCGCATCTCCTCACGGGTGAGGTCCACATCGAGTGGAGTCAGAATGACGGCGAACGCGTGGTCCGCGTGGAAACCCAGCAGCACGTTGGGATATAGCGACGGATACTCCGCGACGTGCAGGCGATCCGCCGGCCAGTCAGTCAGACGCGGCAGTTTCGTGCCTGTCACATCGCTTAAACGATACGCGAGCGACTGCTGGCCGGAAAAGCCCTCGGCGTCGACGAAGCACACGTGATCCTCGAGCCGCGAGTAGCTGTTGAGTCCAGGATGAATCCACGGCAGATGGTAAGCCTCGCAGTAGTTCTCGACCGCGAGTTTCCAGTTGCAACGCAGCTCAAGCGTGAGCTGCGAGTGATCACGTCCGGTTCGCAGCCGCGACCAGCCGGCATCGCCCACCAGCGCGGTGGCGCGGCTGCGCAGCGCCGCGATGTGCTGCGAAAATTCAGTCGCATCGCCACTGAGATTGACGAACAGCATCCCCATGAACTCGGCGCTGCGGATGCACTTCAATCCGTGGTTCGCGTTCACGAACGTCGCGCAGCTGTGCTGATCGACGCCGCCGATGTGCGGGGTGCGCTTGAGCTCGCCGGCGGTCGTATAGGACCAGCAGTGATAGCGGCAGGTGATCAGCGCCGGCACCTCGCTCGGCTCTGCAACGAGCTTCATGCCACGGTGGCTGCACACGTTGTGGAACACGTGAAGCTGCCCCTGGCGGTCGCGGGTGATGAGCAGAGGCAGACCCATGAATTCCAGCGGCTGCGCGAACGGACGCTGCGGGATGGCATCGGTGAAGGTCACGGCCGCCCAGCTGCGGCCGATCACCGCGTCGCGCTCGTAGCGGAAGTACTCGCTGTTGGTGTACGCAGCGTTGGGCAGCCCGCTCGCCTCGGCGACCGGACGCAGCACGCACCGCAGGCGTTCCACGCTGATCGGACACTCGCCCATGCTGCGCGTCAGAAGATGTAGGCGATCAGGACCCCGATCTCGCGGGGACGATTGACTACCACGTCGTCGGTCAGATTGTTGAGTTCGTTGGGCTGCGCCGGAGGCACCAGGATCTCCTGCTTGTCAAAGAGATTCTTCACATAGCCGATCACCCGCCAGGGCTTCTGGATGAACGTCCCGGACAGGTTGAGCACCTGATAGGAGCTGCTCTGACTCACCGTGGAGGAGCCAAGCGTCGGCGCGAGAGCGAACTTGATGGGCGTGCGGTAGCTGCCGTTCAGCGCCATGACAAGCTCGGAGTCCGCCGCCAACGGCAGCGCGTAGGTCAGGGTCGCATTGCCGCTGGTCTTGGGACTTCCCGGCAGCTGCTCGCCCGCAGTTCCGGTGAGTTCCCCCGGAGTCACGACGCCGAGTCCGTTATTCGCCGGCAGTGAGAAATTGCTGGTCAGTTTCGCATCGGCATACGAGAAGCCGATCGTGTAGCCGAACCCAGGCCAGAACAGCGGGCCGCTCGACTGCACTTCGAAGCCCTTCGACTCGGCGGTGTTGGCGTTGTATACGGCGAGATTGCCCGACGGCAGGCTTGCGAATATCTGCGGCTTGTCCCAGTGGATGTCGAACACCGCGAGCGTATAGCTCATGCCGTTGTCGAACCGCCCCTTAAGTCCAGCCTCGTAGTTGTTGGTGGTGTCGGGCGCATAGGTGCGCAGCAGGGGACTCTCCTGGAAAACGCCGGTTTCCGGAACCGCGTTGGCGCCGCCGCGCCGGAATCCCTGCGACCACAGCGCGTAGATGAACTGGTTCTTGGCATATTCGTACGACGGATTGACCTTGCCGACGGTCTTGGAGGCCGGCTCGCTGCGCGGTATCGCCGGTAGGTTGGTCACGAACGTGTAGTCGAGGTAGGACTGCGCATCGGTGAACTGCTGCGAGAAATGCCGGACACCGAAGGTGATCTGCCCGTGCGGCATGAAATGCCACGACAGCTCGCCGAACACCGACTTGTCCTGGAAGGTCTGGTGGTCGATCTGCACGAATGTCAGATCATTCGGCCCGACCGTGAGCAGGCAATCCGGAAAGGTCGCACCAAAAAATGCCGGCCCGGTGCAGCCTTGCTGTACAGCGCGCTGCGCGGAACCGGGAGCGGCGATGTACCAGCTGCCGTTACGTCCCTGATTTTCGTAGAACACACCCAGCACATAGTCGATGATGCTGCGCGGGTCGGTCTTGGACACCAGCCGCACCTCCTGGGTGAAGGTATGCGCCGAGTCGGCAAACTGCTGTGCGAACACGAAACGCGGATTGGTCGGAATTCCGGCGTAGTACGGCAGGAAGGCGCCGCCGTCGACGCCGGCGAGGTTGTAGCTTTGATCCTCGACCGTGATGCCCGAGGTGGTGTAGTAGGAGCTGGTCGAGGACAGCGTGGCAAAGCCCGCATCAAAGCTCAGATCGGCGCTCAGAAGGTTCGTATAGCGCGAAAAGGGCTGATCGATCTGAGTGAATTCCCGGTACATGCCGCCTGGCGGCAGCGTCGTGGCCGGATCGAGCGGCGATGTGCCGCCCGGGAATGCCATGTTCACCTGCGGGCCGCCGTCGCCCTGAACGCCGGAGTGAAGAATCGCCAGCTCCGCGCTGAATGCCTGCGCCGGTTTCCACAGAAGCGCCGCACGCCCGGTGAAGGTCTTCTGCCAGTTCCAGTCAGGTCGATCGGAGTAGATCGCGGGACTGTTCACCGGATCGGCCGGGTTGGCCGGGATCGGCGTGCCGAGAAAGGTCGGATTGCTTGTCTTGAAAAGCCCGTACGCATCGATGAATCCGGGCTCGTACAGATACTTCGCGGATGCGCGGAAAGCCAGCGTTTCGCCCAGCGGGATGTTGAACAGTCCATCCAGGGTATAGCCATGGCCGCTCGAGTGCTCAGTTCTCGCCCCGCGCACCTCCACTTTTCCAGACCAGGTATTCAACTGCGGGGAGTTGGGGATGAGCCGCAGCGCGCCTCCCAGTGCACCGGCGCCGTACAGCGTACCCTGCGGTCCTCGCAGCACCTCCACCTGCTTGAGGTCCTCCAGGTCGAAGTAGCCATCGACCGGCGAGTTGCCGATGTAGGTGCCGACCGGAGCCTGCTCGAAGGTCCGGAAGCCGCGCGGTTCACTGTCCGCGTTGATGCCGCGGATGATCGGAACCGTGGCGCCGACCAGTCGCGCGCCGTAGTCGTACAGACTCAGGCCCGCCACCTGGCTTGCGAGGGAGGCGATGTCCGTTACGCCGGTCTGCTCGAGCTGCTCCGCGCTGACCACCGAAATGCTGTAGGGGACCGACTCGAGCGTCTCGGTGCGGCGGGTCGCTGTCACGGTGACTTCCGCGAGCTGATCGGTGCTGCTGACCGTTTGCGCCGGCGCCTGCTGCGCGAGCGCGCCGTGCGGGACCCCGTAGATGGCAAGGAAAACTGCCGCGCTGACCGGAGTCACGCTCAGCCGGGCACGAGCGTGTGCATCCCTCGAGTAGTCGTTTCTCATTTTTGGCATCCCCTGTATCTTTATTCGGGCCAAAGAGCGAGTCGAGAGCACGCTCGGACCGACAGGCGGCCGCGGCACTCATAGATATAGAGGAACCCACCCGGGTGCGCAACAGCGAGGTCCCGCCTCGGATCACGGTGATCGAAACCGTCTTCATTGCGATGACGGATGGAACCCGGCTGGCCGCGCGCGTCTGGATACCCGAATCGGCCGATTCAACTCCTGTGCCTGCGATACTCGAATACACCCCCTATCGGCGCCGGGACGGCTCGCGCGAGCGCGATGAGCAGATCCATCCGTGGCTGGCCGGGCACGGCTATGCCTGCATCCGCCTGGATATCCGCGGCACCGGCGACTCGCAGGGCGTGATTCACGACGAATACCTGCAACAGGAGCAGGACGATGCGGTGGAGGCGATTGCATGGATCGGCCGCCAGTGCTGGTGCAACGGCGCCGTCGGCATGCTGGGCATCTCCTGGGGCGGCTTCAACGCACTGCAGGTCGCGGCGCGACGGCCCGCCGCGCTGAAGGCCATTGTCAGCCTGTGTTCGACCGACGATCGCTATGGCGATGACATGCATTACATGGGCGGCGCGCAGCTGACCGGCAATCTCGAGTGGGGATCGACGTTTTTCTCGATCATGGCGCGTGCCCCCGACCCGGCCATCGTTGGCGAGCAGTGGCGGGCGATGTGGATGCAGCGCCTGGAGGCCGTGCAGCCGATGATCGCGACCTCGCTCGCGCACCAGCGACGCGACGCCTATTGGCGGCACGGCTCGGTCTGTGAAGACATCGGCGCCATTGCCTGCCCCGTCATGGCCGTCGGCGGCTGGGCCGATGGCTACAGCAACGCCGTGTTTCGCCTGCTGCGAGATCTGAAGGTACCGCGCCTCGGGATCGTGGGGCCGTGGGGGCACAAGTACCCCCATCTCGGGGTCCCGGGTCCGGCCATCGCCTTTCTGGCCGAAATGCTGCGCTGGTGGGATCACTGGCTGAAGGGTCGCGACACGGGTGTCATGCGCGAGCCGATGCTGCGCGCGTACCTCCAGGACTGGATCTGCCCGCGCAGTCACCACGAACTGCGCCCCGGCCGGTGGGTGGCCGAGAGTTCGTGGCCGAGCCCGCTCGTACACGCCGCGCGCCTCTATCTGAATCGCGACGCGCTCGCGGTCACGGCGGTTGCCGGACCCCCGCTTGCGATCAGTTCCCCGCTGACGACCGGTGCCGCCGGTGGCGAATGGTGCGCCTATTCCCTGGGTGGCGTCGGACCGGAACTGCCTCTCGACCAGCGCCAGGACGACAGCTATTCGCTCAGCTTCGATGGCGCGCCGCTGCCATCGCCGTTCGATCTTCTGGGTGCGCCGATTCTCAATGTCACCTTGCGCGCCGACCGGCCGATCATGCAGATCATCGTTCGGCTCAACGACATCTCGCCGCAGGGCGAGGTGGCCCGTGTCAGCTTCGGAGTGCTGAATCTCACCCATCGCGACGGGCATGCGCAGCCCGAGGCACTGGCGCCGGGGCGCCAGTACGAGGTGCGGATCCAGCTCAACGACGCCGGCCACCGCTTCGCGGTGGGGCATCGCATGCGCATCGCGATCTCGACCTGCTACTGGCCGATGGTGTGGCCCGCCCCGGCAGCGGGCGTGCTCGAGATCATCCCGGGAGCGAGCAGCCTCGATCTGCCCGAGCGCAAGGCGCGCACGAGCGAGCCGGTCGTAGTGTTCGGCGCGCCCGAATCGCTGCCCGCCACCCGGCGCACTTACTCGCGCACCGGCGCGATCTCCCGCACCGTGGAATACGATCTGGGCAGCGCAGTTCAGCGCGTCGAGGTGAAGCGGGACGACGGCCGATCCGTGCTCGAAGAGATCGGCGTCGAGACGGAATTTCGCAAGACGTTGCGCTTCTGGATTCATCCCTCGGACCCAGCGAGCGCGCGCGCGCAGGCCGACTACGAACTCGCGCATCGTGCCGAGGGATGGGACACACTTGTCAAAACCCGCTCGCTGCTCAGCTGTACCACTTCGGACTATCTGTTCGAGGCGGTGCTCGAGGCCTTCGAGGGCGGCCGGCGCATCTTCTTGCGCAGCTGGACGCAGCGCATCGCGCGCGATCTCGCCTAAGCGCAGGTGTCCTCAGCACTGCCGGGCCGAACGCAGCGCGCGCCGCCCCGGGAAGAAGAGGCGGCCGTGTTTTCCGCTTATGGCAGACTAGCTGCTCATGGCACGTCGCGCGGTGCCCGCAAGAGCCGCCTGCTGCCGTTCAACGCGCGGTGCCATCGATGCGTGAGATCGAAAACACCTGGATCATGATGTCCGACGGCACTCGCCTTGCCGCGCGGCTGTGGCTGCCTGACGAGGACGGCGCGCTCCCGGCGATCCTCGAATACATCCCCTATCGCAAGCGCGACTTCATGCGACGGCGCGATGAGAGCATCCACCGCTGGTTCGCGGCTAACGGCTACGTGGCGGTGCGCGTCGATATGCGCGGGTCCGGCGAGTCCGATGGCGTGCTGCATGATGAGTACCTCGCCCAGGAGCAGGACGATGCGCTCGAGGTCATCGAGTGGATCGCGCGCCAGCCCTGGTGCTGCGGACAGGTGGGCATGATGGGCAAATCCTGGGGCGCCTACAGCGCACTGCAGGTCGCCGCGCGCCGCCCGCCCGCACTCAAGGCGATCATCGCAGTCATGGGGACCGATGACCGCTTCGCCGAGTGCATTCACTATTCCGGCGGCTGCCTCCTCAACGACAATTTCTGGTGGGGCTGCATCATGCAGGTGTTCAACGCCCGCCCGCCGGATCCGCAGATCGTCGGTGAACGCTGGCGGGCGATGTGGCTCGAGCGGCTCGAAGCCGAGCGCTTCTGGCCGCAGCTGTGGCTCGAGCATCAGACCCTGGATGAATACTGGAAGCACGGCTCGGTGGGCTTTGACTATGCATCGATCGCCTGCCCGGTCTGGTTCTGGGGCGGCTGGGCGGACCTTTATCGCGATACCCCGCTGCGACTGGCGACCCACCTGCGCGTCCCTCACAAGGTCACGATGGGTCCGTGGGCGCATCTGTATCCGCACGAGGCCACACCGCATCCTGCAGCGGGGTTCCTGCAGGAGGCCTTGAGGTGGTGGGATCACTGGCTGAAGGGCAAGGATGACGGGCTCATGCAGGAGCCGCCGCTGCGCTTCTACATGATGGAGGGCGCGCCGCCGGCGCCTTTCCACGCCGAGCGCCCCGGGCGCTGGATTGCCGAGCAGCAATGGCCCAGCCCCGCCGTGCACGCGCGCACATTTGCGGTCAATCGCGACGGGCTGCATGAGCGGGCCGGCGGGCAGACGGCGCTCGTGCTTCGCTCCCCGCAGTCGACCGGGCTTGCGGCCGCAGACTGGGGCAGTTTCGGCGTACCCGGTGACATCCCTGGCGATCAGCGCCTGGATTCAGCCGGCTCGCTGGAGTTTGATAGCGGGCCGCTGACGCAGTCGCTCGAAGTCCTCGGCAACGCGCAAGCGAGGCTCGAACTGGCCGCGGACCGCGCCAGCGCGCTGGTCGCGGTGCGACTGATCGACGTTGCTGCCGACGGCAGTGCCACGCTGGTGGCCCGCGGCTTCCTGAACCTCACGCAGCGCGACGGCCGCGAGACCCCCGCGCCGCTCGTGCCCGGTCAGCGTTACCGGGTCAGTGTGCAGCTGCATGGCACGGCCTATGCGTTTGCGACTGGCCACCGCATCCGACTGGCGATTTCCAGCGCCTACTGGCCGATCATCTGGCCCTCCCCCGAAGCCGTCACACTCACGCTGTTTACCGGCCTCTCGCAGCTGCTGCTGCCGGTGCGGTCCGCGCAAGCGGACGATGTTGCAGCGAAGTCTCCCTATCCGCAGCCGCTGTGCGCTGCAGCCTCCCCGATGACCATACTGCGCAAGGGTCGGGTGGAACGCTCGGTCACCCTCGACCAGATCAGCGGTGAAGTCATTCACCGTCTCTTCATCGACGGCGGAGTATTCGGCGACTGGGGAAAATTCCGACTCGACGATATCGATCTGGACATGGCTCATGTCTTCGAGAGGATCTATCGCATCAAGCCGGATCAGCCGACTTCCGCTTGCGCCACGATGACTCAGAGCTATGAAATGAGTCGCAGCGGATGGCGCGTGAAGATTGATACCGGCGCCGAGATGACTTCGAGCGCATCCACATTCGAACTGAGCGCCTGGATAGAGGCCTACGAAGGCGATGCGTCGGTTTTCCGCCGCCAGTGGCGCTGCAGCATCCCGCGAAACAACCTGTAGTCGCCCGTCGTGGAATCCTTCCTGGTTTCGATCTCGACGGTGGCCATCGCTGAAGTTGGCGATCGTACTCAGCTACTGGCTCTGATGCTGGCGGCCCGCTACCGGCGCCCGTGGCCAATTCTTGCCGGCGTCTTCTGCGCGACGCTCGCCAACCATGCCGTCGCCGGAATCATCGGGGCGAGGCTCGGTCGCTTCCTGACGCCGACCGTGCTGGATGCAGTGGTCGGCATCAGCATGATTGGCATGGCGCTGTGGATGCTCAAAGCCGATACGCTCAAGGAGGATGCGCAACCGATGGGTGGCGCGGGCGCCTTCGTCGCAACCCTCGTGGCGTTCTTCATCGCCGAGATCGGCGATAAGACGCAGATCGCCACCATTGCACTCGCGGCCGCCTATTCGAACCTCGCCGCCGTCGTCGCCGGCACCACTGCCGGCATGCTGCTGGCGAACGCACCGGTGGTGTTTCTCGGCAAGGCGTTCTCGGAGCGCCTGCCCATCAGGGCGATTCACTACGTGGCAAGCGGCCTGTTCGTGATTCTTGGCGTCGTCTTCATCGTGCGCGCGCTCTACCCCCCTCATTAGATGCGTTACGATGAAGACACAGGGGTCGCCGCCTCGCGGGCGGCACCTCAACCGCTACACGGGGATGTAGGTTTATGGCCTCAGTCATGCGCTTTGGACGGGCAGTGCTTGCCTGCAGCGGCGCGTTCTTGCTGATCGCGAACTGCGAGGCGGACGCTCCCGCTCCGGCTGCCGCTCCGGCTGCCGCTCCGGCTGCCGCTCCGGCTGCCGCGACCCCCCCGCATGCCCATGCTCCCAGGTCCTCGCCGGTGCTGTTCGGTATGGGGGCCCAGCCCTGCAAGACCTTCCTCGACGTTTCAGGGGAGACCACCAGCCGGGAGATCGCATTGAGCGGCGCGATGTTCTCCTGGGCGCAAGGGTGGTTTTCGGCGCGCAACGTCGTCGGCCACGAGAGTGCCCCGCGCGTAGTGGGCGGAACCGTGTCGTCAGACAAACTGAAGTCCCTGCTGGTCGAGGAATGCAAAGGGCACCCGGTCGAGTCCCTCTACCTTGCGATCAACGAACTTTACGACCGGCTCGCGAAGCAGGGACTCTAGAGCTGAGGCAAGGCGGCGCCGCGGGCGGTGCGACCGACTGCCTATACTTACGAATGACCAGCGCTGAGGAGGATCGCGTCGGGACTGCGGCAGGCGCCAGCGGGCTGTTGCCCTGGCTGATCGCCGTCGCGTTCTTCATGCAGGCGCTCGACACCACGATCCTCAATACAGCGGTGCCGACCATCGCGCGTGCTCTCGGGGTGGCGCCGTTGAGCATGAAGTCCGTGCTCTCGAGCTACACGCTGAGCCTTGCGGTATTCATCCCGATCAGTGGCTGGATGGCGAACCGATTCGGAACCCGCCGCGTCTTCGCAGGCGCAATCGGGGTGTTCGCGGCCGGCTCGCTGCTCTGCGGCGTGGCCCGCAACATCCATCTGCTGGTCGCCTTCCGGGTGTTGCAGGGCCTGGGCGGCGCCATGATGGTGCCGGTAGGACGGCTCACCCTGGTACGCGCGTTTGGCAAGTCGCAGCTGGTGCGCGCGATGAGTTTCGTCGCGATGCCGGCCCTGGTGGCGCCGATGCTCGGGCCGATTGCCGGCGGACTGATCACCGGCTACTTCCACTGGAGCGTCATCTTCTTCGTCAACGTGCCGATCGGGCTCGTCGGGCTGTACCTGGTCCGACGATATCTGCCCGACTACCGCGAAGAGGCGACGCCGCCGCTGGATATCGCGGGACTCGTGCTGTTCAGCTCCGGGATCGCGCTGCTGTCCTATGTGCTCGAGGTGTTCGGTGAGCACAGTCTCGGGACACCGGCCATCCTCGCGCTGCTGGCGCTGTCGGTGCTTTTGATCTCGGGCTACGGACTGCATGCCGCCCGCGCCAGCCATCCGCTGCTGCACCTGGCGCTGTTTCGAATTCGCACCTTTCGGGCCGCCGTGTCCGGTAGCTTCTTCACACGCATCAGTATTGGCGGAATCCCGTTTCTGTTCCCGCTCCTGTACCAGGTGGGCTTCGGCTATACGCCGATTCAATCGGGGCTGCTCATGATGCCGCAGGCGTTCGCAGCGATGAGCCTGAAAGTCACCACGCCCCGCATCCTCGCCCGCTTCGGCTATCGGGCGGTGCTCGTTTCCAACACGGCGATGCTGGGACTGCTCATCATGCTGTTCGCCACGATCGGGGCGGCCACACCGCTTTGGCTGATCGTGGTGCAGCTGTTCATGTTTGGTTTCTTCCAGTCTCTGCAATTCACGAGCATGAATACGCTGGTCTATGCCGACATCGCCGGAGCGGAAGCCGGCGGCGCCAGCACCATCGCCAGCACCGCGCAACAACTGTCGACCAGCTTCGGGGTTGCCGGGGCTTCACTGGTCGCGGCCCTGTTCGTCCCCGACCGCTTCCACACGGATGCGCCGCAGATGATCCACGGCATCCACGAGGCCTTCCTGGTCCTCGGCGGCGCCACGGTCGTGTCCACGCTGGTGTTCAGCGGTCTAAAAAGGACCGACGGCAGCGACGTGAGCCATCATCGCGCCGACCTGCCCGCTGCCTGATCAGGGGCGCGGGCGTATAATCGCCGCCGGTACTCATCGGCTCCGACGCATAAGGAACAACAATCATGACAGCAGCTTCTGACGTACAGCAGGTGGGCGAGCGCGTGGGCACGGCGGTCCGGGACCATTGGGTTCTGTTCCTGTGCGAAGGCATCGCCCTGCTCATCCTCGGGACGCTGGCGATCCTGGCGCCGGTGATCGCCTCGGTCGCCGCCACCGTGTTCTTCGCGTGGATCCTTCTGGCGAGCGGCATTATCGGCCTCATTGCCACGATCCGCGCGCGGCATGCCCCCGGGTTCTGGTGGTCGCTGCTCTCAGCGCTGCTGGCGATCATTGTCGGCGCCGTGCTTTTCGGCTGGCCGGTTCAGGGAACCCTCTCGCTGACAGCGGTCCTGATCGCGTTCCTGCTGGTGGAGGGGGCGTTAACGATCATGTATGCGCTCGAGCATCGCAGCCGCCCTTCGGGCCGCTGGGGCTGGATGCTCGCGAGCGGCATTCTCGATCTGCTGCTCGGAATATTGCTGCTGGCCGGCCTGCCTGGAACGGCGTTGTGGGCACTGGGCCTGCTCATCGGCATCAACATGCTCTTTGGCGGTTGGGCGCTCGTTTTCATGGCCCTGCACGCGCGCCCGGCGGCCGCCGCCGCAGCCACCTAAAGAGGGAGCATGAAGCTCGCCATCGAGGTGGTCGGTTGGGCTGCCGCGGTCCTCATACTTGGGTCCTACGCGCTGTTGTCGACCGGGAAGCTGCGGGCGGAGTCGCTCACCTATCAGGCCATGAACATCGTGGGCGCAGCCGGGTTCGTCGTGAACAGCGGCTGGAACGGGGCCTTTCCGTCGGCGGCCATGAACGTCATGTGGATGGGCATTGGAATTTACGCGGTACACCAACAGCGCCGCCTGCAGGGTAAGGTGCACGGCGCGAATTGATCGGTGGCGGCTTGACCCGTAGTGTTGCCCGCGCAGCGTCGGGTGCAGGCATATGTCATCAAACCGACCTGCCCTGACACCAACTTCCCGCGGAGCCCCAGGCAGCGCTTACCGTCAATTAGGGATAAACTAACGCCAACAAAGGCTCCGGACACCCCTCGCCGGAACCAGGGATTAGTGGGGGCTCGGCGCAGCGGCGTCACGCCTTGGGCATCTGCCCGTGCGCCAGCCAGCCCGCGCGTTCCGGCGAACGGCCTGCGTGGTACGGGAAATGCCGGCCATGGGTCTGTCGTGAGGTATCTGCCAGCCATGCGTGCACGCGGTCTGGTACCACTCGTCCTTCTGGCACTGGCCGCCCGCGCGATAAGCATGGCTGACGCGGGCTGCACACTGGCCAAGCGTGCCGAACTACCCGTGACCATGATCGGTCTTCGGCCGATGGTCCACGCCTCCATCAACGGCACCGATGCGCTGTTCGTTGCCGACAGCGGCGCCTTCTACAGCATCCTCACCCCGGCGGCGGCGGCTGAATTCGGGCTAACCCTGAGATCGCCTCCGCGCGGGTTCGTATTGCACGGTATCGGCGGAACAACCGACACGATGTTGACTACGATCAACACGTTCACCATCTTTGGTGTGCCGATCCCCAAGGTGGAATTCCTCGTCGCCGGGAACGACCTAGGTCACGGCGCCGTCGGCCTGCTCGGACAGAACGTTTTCAGGGTCGCCGACAGCGACGTCGAGTACGACCTCGCGAATGGCCTCATCACACTCACGCGCGCCAAGGACTGTGGTCACTCGGCACTGGCCTATTGGGCGACGTCAGTCCCCTATTCGGCCATCGACATCGAGTACGCGACTGCTTTCTCGCCACATACGCGCGGTGTCGCATTCCTGAACGGGACCAAGATTCACGTCCTGTTCGACACGGGCGCGGCGGGGTCAGTGGTGTCGCTCCAAGCGGCGCGGCGGGCCGGCGTAACACCCGATAGCCCGGGCGTCATCGCCGTCGGCGCCACAAAAGGCATCGGACAGCACTTCGTCAAAGGCTGGGTCGCGCCCTTCTCCAGCTTCAAGATCGGAGATGAGGAGATCCGCAACGCAAAGCTGCGAATCATCGAAGCGCTGGACGCGGATGCCGACATGCTGATCGGTGCCGACTTCTTCCTGTCCCATCGCGTCTATGTCTCCAACAGCCAGCGCAAACTGTACTTCACGTACAACGGCGGCCCGGTGTTCAATCTGACGCCACCTGCGCAAACCGCGGACGGCGGACCGGCGGCGACCCCGCCCGCCGCGCCGAGTGCGGCCACGCCGGGTGATTCCGCGTCAAACGACTCGTCCGCGCCGAACGCAGCCGCGCCAGGGGGGGCCGCCAGCCCGGGTTCTGCCTCGCTCGACGCGCGAGCCAATCAGCCCACCGATGCCGCCGGATTCAGCCGTCGTGGCGCCGCCGCAGCGGCGCGGCACGATTTCGCACGCGCCATCGCCGACCTGACGCGCGCCTGTGAGCTCGACCCCAACGAGGGGAGCTACTTCTACCAGCGCGGCATGGCGCGCTGGCAGAACCGGCAGCCTGACCTGGCGATGAGCGATTTCGACGAGGCGCTGAAACTCAAGCCCGATGAGCTCTCCTCGCTGGTGGCGCGCGCCGACCTGCACGTGCAGCGGGGCGACAATCCCGCGGCAATTGCAGATCTCGACGCCGCCAGCAAGGTGGCCGCGAAACAATCGGACGTGCGCCTGGAGCTGGCAAACGGCTACTCGCGCGCGGGTGACTTCGCGGGCGCCACCGCCCAGTACACCCTGTGGATCGATTCGCACGGCCGCGGTGACGTGAGCATGCTGCACGTTCGGTACCTGCGATGTTCGTCACGGGGACGGTGGGGCCAGGAACTCGAATCCGCCTTGTCCGATTGCGATACCGTCCTCCGAGCCACGCCCAAGGCCGCCGAGGTGCTCGACAGCCGCGCGCTCGTGCGGCTGCGTCGTAACGAATACGACAAGGCCATCGGTGACTATGATCAGGCACTGAGCGTCAGGCCGCAGGATCCCTGGGCGCGCTACCTGCGCGGTGTCGCAAAAATGCGAAAAGGCCTGACCGCCGAGGGACAGGCGGACCTGGCCGCGGCAATCTCGCTCGATGCCAACATCGCCGAACGCACGCGGAAACTAGGCATAACTCCGTAGTCCCGCAAGATCACCGCAGGACCTGTGCGTATTTCTTACAAAGTGCGCAGTCTGTCACCACTTTGGTGAGCCGCAGAATGAGCCCGCGTCCTGCAATTTGGATACAGTAGGGGCATAGGCCGCGCGAACAACGTGCTCGCGACTGCGCAATCGGGGGAGTTGAATGAAATGGACCATACACGGACGCATGGGCACCGGCGCCTTCACATTTCTGGCTGTAATCGCAGCATCCTCGTCAGGCTCGGCCGTGACTGCGGTGCGTACCGACCTCACCGCAACCCCCGCCACCAGCCACCTGATGGTGTTTGGCGGCCGCAGCGCCCAGCAGCAAGGCAGCGCCAGCGGCTTGAAGCTCGATCCTGCACTCGCCGACCTGTCGCGCCACACCAACCGCGTGCGCCCCGGGCACGAACTCGAGGATCTGCATTCACTCAGTCCGGCGGCGCACTTCATGCAAGCCGCGGGCGATTCCGTGGCACGGGTTGCGATCGATGCGATCACGCGCGGTGATCCGCAGGCCCTCAGGAGCGCACTCGTCGCGCTCGGGCTGACACACCCCGCCGTTTACTCCAATGACGTCGGCGGCTGGCTGCCCGTCACACAGATCAACGCCGCTGCCGCGCGCGCGGAGGTGCATTCCCTGCGCGCGGCGATGGCGCGCACGAGTGCCGTGCAGGTGACCTCGCAGGGCGACTTCGCGCAGGGCAGCAGTTCCTTGCGTACCACCTATCCTGGCCTGACCGGCGCCGGCATCACGGTCGGCATCATGTCCGACAGCTTCAACTGCTACGGCGTCTACGATCAGCCCAACAGCGGCGTGCCGGCGAGCGGACTGCAGGGCTACGCGCCGTTCGGTTTCGCAACCGATGATGCGGCCTTCGATGAAGCCAACGGTTACCTGCCCGCGACCGTCAACGTGCTGGAGGAAGCGCAACCGAGCTGCCTGCAATTTGGCCAGCCCTACCAGCTGCCCTACACCGACGAGGGCCGCGCCATGATGCAGATCGTTCATGACGTGGCTCCCGGCGCCGCCCTCGCCTTCTACACCGCCGCGAATACGGAAGCGGACTTCGCCAACGGCATCGGGGCGCTGGCGACGGCCGGCGCCACGGTCATCGCGGATGATGTGGGGTATTTCGACGAGCCATTCTTCCAGGACGGCATCGTGGCGCAGGCGATCGACGCGGTGGCGGCGAAAGGCGTGGTGTACGTCACCGCCGCCGGCAACAATGGCAACAACTCCTACGAGAACACGGCTCCGAGCTTCGCCACGGCGGGCACCGGCTCCACTGCCGGAGAAGATCTTCTGAACTTCGACACCAGCGGCGCGACGACCACCACTTCGCTTCCGGTCACGATCCCGCCGCTGGCGCCGGGCGAATTCCTCGGGCTGGTCGTGGAATGGGACCAGCCTTACGTCACCGGTGCTCCCGACAGCGGCGGCTCCACCAGCAGCATCAACCTGTGTGTGACCGGGGCGAGCGGGTATCTGGTCACGAGCCTCGACAGTGACAGCCTCGACCTCACCTGCACGGGCGCCAATGCCATCGGCACGGATGCGCTGCAGGTCCTCATTGTCGGCAATCCCGCCAATGCCGCGGGCAACACCCCGTCCACGAAGATAGAAGTGCAGATCGGGCTGACCATCGGCACCCCGGTTCCCGGCAGAATCAAGCTCGTCGTGGCGGATGACGGCGCCGGCAGCACCATCGACTCCTTCGCCACCCACAGCCCCACGCTGCAGGGGCATCGTTCCGCCACGGGAGCCGCCGCGGTTGCCGCGGCCTTCTTCGCCCAGACACCGCGCTGCGGCACCTCACCGGCGGTGCTGGAGAGCTACTCCTCCGTGGGCGGCGACCCGATCCTGTTCAGCGTGACGGGCGGCCGGCTGGCCACTCCGGAGCTGCGCCAGAAGCCGGACTTCACCGCTCCGGATGGGGTGAATACTTCCTTCTTTGCCTTCCCCCTTTCCGACAGCGGCATGACCGATACCTCCGGCGTGAGCGAGTGCCAGAACGACTCCACCTATCTGAATTTCTTCGGTACCTCCGCTGCGACCCCGCATGCAGCGGGCGCTGCGGCGCTGATGCGGCAGGCAAACCCTGCGCTCACCGCCGCGCAGATCTTCCAGTATCTGAGCACGAGCGCCGCGCCGATGGGTGGCAGCACTCCCAACTACGATTCCGGATACGGTTTCATCCAGGTCGATTCCGCGATGGCGCTGGTGCCGGCCGGGCCACCGGTGATGCAGCTCGCCAGCGGCACCATCACCCCCGGTGCCTCCACCACCTTGAGCTGGCTCGCCGTTAATTCCACGGCGTGCACGGCATCGGGCAGCTGGAGCGGCTCGCAGGCGGCGAGTGGCAGTCAGAGCGTCAGTGCGGCCGCGACGGGAACCTATACCTACACGCTGGCCTGCAACAGCGCAGCCGGATCGCACAGCAACTCCGTGACTTTGACGGTGCAGGCGGCGCCGCCGGCGCCCAAGGGCGGTGGGGGTGGCGGGGCACTCGGTGGCGCCACGCTTTTGGCACTGGCGGGCTTCTCACTCGCACGGCTGCGGCGCACGGCTCGCTCACGGCACGCGATCGCTGCCGCGCCGGCCTGACAGCGGCCTCGTCGGCGCTTCAGGCCTTGAGTGCCGCGAGCGCGCTCAGCAACGCCTGCCCGTTGGGTGAACCCAGACCGGTGCAGGCATCCCAGCCGGGCGCTGCCTGGTAGGCGCCGTTGTTGCCCCGGGTGATGTCGTGGAAGGCCCGCTCGCCGATCTGGTAGAGCGCGGCGTGCACATCGCCCAGCGCCGCTCCCAGGCTCTGATTGCAACGTGCGATCAGCGCGGCCCACAGCGGCGCGACGGCACTGGTGCCCCCGATCACCGCTCTCTGCCCGTCCACCAGCACCTGGTAGCCGGTGAGCGGATCGGCGTCGCCTGCGACATCGGGAACCCCGCGGCCCGCGCTGGCGTTGGGCGCCTTGGGCACCTTGCTGCCCCGCTGCCAGGCAGGCAGCGCAAACTCGACGCTGACACCGCCGCCCGTGGCACCTTCATCGCTCGCCGTTTCGTTCCACACGACTTCGCTTGCGATCGCCCCGGCGCTGGAGACGAGCTTGGTGCCGCCACAGCCGAGCGAATACGGGCTCGATGCGGGGAAGTCCACGTGCGGCTGACCGTCGCTCTCGCCATCACTCGAGCCGTTGTCGCCCGCGGCGACGGTCACCGTCACGCCGAGCGCGACTGCATCTTCCAGCGCCGTCTCCATCGCCGCGAGCGAGGGGCTGGTCCAGCTGTCTTCAGGGCCGCCCCAGCTGATCGACATCACCGAGGGCTTGTTCACGCTGTCGTGCGCCGCCTGCGAGATCGCTTCGTAGAAGCCCTGGTCGGTATTGGGTGCAAAGTACACTACGATGTGCGCGCCGGGCGCGAGCGCTCCGCTGACCTCGATGTCGAGCATCACCTCATCGTCGGCCGAGCCGCCGGGCTGATTCGATCCGCCGGCGACCCCGACTGCCGTCACCGCGGGAGGCTTGCCGATACCGAGGCCGTTGAAGTAAGTCGCAAGATCGGTGCTGCTGAAGCCGCCGCCAAGCTCGATGAGCGCGATCGCCTGCCCGCTGCCGTCCGTCCCGGCGGGAAAGGCATACAGCTAGCCGACTTGCAGCGGCGTGTAGGTGATGCTCGGAGTCGATTTCGGCCGCCGCGAGTGCGCACGCGCAACCGGCCGCCGGTCGAGCCCGAGGATTGCAATCGCCCCGGGCGGCAGCGTGGGCGCGTGATCACAGCCGACGAACGGACCGCGTCCGTCGCTCAACTGGTAGCGACCCAGCGTGACGCCGAAGGCACGCTCCAGAGCCTTGGGCGCGCCGCGCAGATGCAGTACACGACGGTGCGCATCCGCGCCGGTCTCGTGCAGCGCATGCCTTTTGGCAAAGTCGCGCAGCTGCGCAAGATCAGCCGGATCTGCGCCCCACTGTTTACCAAAATCGCCGCGCCGCGCGTGAGTGCGTTGCGGCCAGCACGGCGGGTGCAGCGTGCTGCCCTGCGGGCGGCGCAGCACCACGGTCACATCAAGAGGCGTGCTGTCGGTGTGCGGGCCGAGGTACTTCCTGCCCTGCGGCGAGGCCCAGTGCGATGTGTGCGAGGCTTTCGAGGGCGGGCTCATGTCGCGACTCCTTGCGGTAAGGCTCTGGCGGCAGCGAGGCTGGCAGCTGGCGCGCCTCTGTTAAACTGCGCGCCGGAACATTACGTGCGTGCAGTTGCGTGCGTGCATCGACGGTCACATGGCTGTGCGGTCTTCTGGTGATGCGCACAGCCTGCGCGGCCGGCAGCGCCGATACTCAATTCGCCAACTACGCGTTCGCGAGCGAACTGGGCTCGGGCGTCTATGACATCAGCGGCCGCACCATCACAGTCTACCAGCTGCAGCCGGACTACCGCGTGCGCCCGGCCGCCCCGAGCGGTGCTCGCCCCGGCATCAACCTGGTTTTTCCGCTCACCGTCGGCTTTTTCAATTTTCAGACCACCGACCTGGTGCATCTGCAACTGCCAAACTCGATCGGCGCTGTGAGCCTGGAGCCGGGCATCGAGCTCGACTACTGGCTGAACGACCAATGGGACGTCTATCCCTACCTCAAGGCCGGCGGCACCTTCTCTTCCTCGGCGGGCGCCAATGCCGTGATCTACGGCGCAGGCGTGCGCAGCGACTATCGCTTCGATGCGTTCGGCAGTGCGGGCCTGTGGCGCGCGGAACTCGGTTACGCCGGCGTCCACTACCACGGCGATCTGCCGAATGACTCCTTCACGCGGCTGCGCGACGCGGTGGAGCTGCGCCGCAATCTCCCCCTGATCCTGCGCGACCGGGCGGTGCAGCTCGGACCGTACGCGATCGCCGACATCTACCTGAACGCGCCGACCGGGCCTGCCACCGGCATCAGCACCCGCACGCTGCAGTTCGAGGCGGGCCTGATGCTCGATGTCAGCCCCCGCTGGCAGATTCACGGCGTGCCGCTGCCGCGCATCGGCGTCGGCTACCGGGAAGCGGGCGTGCTGTCCGGCTGGCGCCTGGTGCTCGGGGATCCCTTCTAGCGTTCCCGTCAACCCGGCGGCCGCCTGTGCGTTACGATGTACGCGGCGTGGGCCGCCCCTGAACGTCACGCCGTCGGCCCTTCGCCTGAGGTTACGATCATGCTCAGACACCTGTTGCGCGCCCTTGCCGTTTCGCTGGTGGGCTGCGCGCTTTCGGCCTGCGCGCTCTATGTCAAATCGGACGTCAATACCGCCCTGAACGGTACCGCCAACTGCAACACCTTCGCCTGGGCCGGCTCGTTTCGCAGCAGCAGCCCGCTGCGCAATACCATCGCCAATCCCTTGAATGAGAGCCGCCTGCGCGCGGCGATCGCCTCGCACCTCAAGACCGGAACGGTTCAGGACTCTGCCGGGAACGCCGATTGCCTGGTCGGCTACGGGATCGGGTCGATGGGCGTGGTGGATCCGGGCTGGTATGGCTACGGCTGGGGCTACGGGTATGGCTGGGGCTGGGGCTATCCCGGACCTTACTACTACCGCGAGGGTATCATCGCGGTGGACGTGTACGACGCGAAGAGCCGCCAGCCGCTATGGCATGCCTCGGTCAACCAGGGACTCTACGGCGCCAGCGGTGCCGATGCCCAGAAGAAGATCGACGCGGCGGTGGCGGCGATCTTCACCAAGTACCCCGGCTAAAGACCCGCAGTTGTTCGCCGGGGCGAGCACGGGGCAAGATCGTACCCCGTGATCAGCCCCTTCGGCCTCGGCCTGGTTTTCTTCAACGTGCTGTTCGACCAGCTCGGACTGCCGCTGCCCGCCGTCCCCACCCTCATCGTCGCCGGCGCCCTGGCTGCCGACGGACGCTTGCCGATGAGCGGGGTGTGCCTGCTGGCCCTGATCGCCTGCCTGATCGGCGATGGTACCTGGTACCTGGCGGGTCGCCGGTACGGCGGCCGCGTGATGAAGCTCCTGTGCCGCATCTCGCTGACCCCGGACATCTGCGTCAGCCAGACCCAGACGAGCTTTGAGCGCTGGGGTGGCAAGGCGCTGATCGTCGCCAAGTTCATCCCGGGACTGTCGATGATCGCACCCCCGCTGGCCGGTGCGCTGCGGATGAACCCGGCGCGCTTCATCGGCTACAGCCTGCTCGGCTCGGCTTTGTGGGTCGGCGCGGCGCTGCTCGCCGGCGTGCTGCTGCGGCACCAGATCGTGCAGCTGCTGCCGAAGCTCACCGACCTGGGCGGCGCGGTGCTGCTCGGCCTTATCGTGCTGCTCACCGTGTACATCCTCTTCAAATGGTGGCAGCGTCGGCGCTTCTACAGCGCGCTCGACATGGCGCGTATCAGCGTCGCTGAACTTCACGCCCAGATGCAGCTCGAGCCGGCGCCGATCATCGTCGATGTGCGCTCCCCGAGCGCGCAGCAGCTCGAACTGCGCCGCATCCCCGGCGCCCTGCACGTGCCGGTGCACGATGTCGCACAGCACGTGGGCACTTTGCCGCGCGACCGCGAGATCATCTTCTACTGCACCTGTCCGAACGAGGCTTCCGCTGCGCAGGCGGCGCGACTTCTGATGAACCACGGGTTCCGGCGGGTGCGGCCGCTGCACGGCGGCCTGGATGCCTGGATCGCGGCCGGCTACGCGGTGGAGGAACTTGCGCCGGCGGTGGCGGGCGGCGCGCCCTCAGGCGCGCTCGCGCCCGAGCCGACGCGCTAGAGCGTGCCGTCGACTTCAGGGCTTCAGGCCGTAGACGTCAAGCTCGCCGGGAATCGTCCCATTGATCCCGTAATTGTTGCTGTTGCCGCGGGTACCGAGGTACACCTTGCCGTTGGCCACGGTGGGCACCGTGAACTTCATGGCATTGCCTGCGGTATCCGTGCTCACCATGGAACTGTTCCATAGCTCGGTGTTGAGGCTCGCGGCAGGATACGCGTGCAGGATCGAGGGACCGCAGGCGGGCGCCTCGCCGAAGCAGTAGTTGGTATTGTCGATGGCCCACACGATGGCATCGGCGCTGTTGCTGCCCGGCACCGAGATCGAAGGGGTCGTGCCCGGCCAGCCGAACCCGGCCGCCGGCGAGGCACTGGTCGAGGCGGCCGTCTCGACGAACAGATTGGTCGTCGTTTCAAACGTATAGGCGTTCAGCGGGCCGCCGACCTGGTTGATGTAGAGCGTGTTGTTGAAGAACGCCCCGGTGGACCAAAGGCCGGCACCGAAACCCCACTTCTGCACGGCGAAGCTATCACCGTAGCCTCCCATGAGATCGCCGTTGACCACGTAGTAGGTTCCGTCCTTGCCGCCACCGACCAGCAGGTGCTGCGGGGGTCCGCCGGTACTCGGGAGGTTGAGCAGCAGTGCCGTGCCACCGGAGCCGAAGTCGAAATCGTCGGCGTCGTCGTTACTTTGGTCGGTCGGGGTGAACCAGGAGGAAATCGTCAGCGCTGCATTGACGTTCGCGGCGTTGGCCACCGGGTGCAGCTGCAGGAAGGAATCGCCGTAATCGTCGTTCGGGGCGCTGGTGCTGCTCGCATCGAAGGTGCCGTTACCGGTGATCACGTAGAGGTTGCCGTTGTTGTCCGCCGCCGGGGCACCGCCCGACATCCAGATGCCCCCGCCGTTCGCGTTGGGCGTGGTATTGAGAACGGCGGTCTGCGTGAAACCCGTACCGTTGTAGGTGTAGCCGACGACCCACCCGTTCCAGGGTGAGACGTCTGCGTTGGAGCCGAAGGCGACGTAGAGAGTGCCGTTGACCAGCGCCAGGCCCGCGCGGTTCTGCTGCTGCCCCGGGGCGAACGCAATCGTACCGCTGGTGGTCGGGTAGGTCGTCGAGGCGCTGACGCCGGTCGGGGAATTCGGCTCCTCGTTGCCGGTGGTGATGTCGATCGCATGCACCCGCTCGTAGTAGGTGGTAGTGCTGCCGGCGACGACCTGCGACTTGGTGGCGACGTACAGGATGTTGGTGGTCGGGTCGATCACCGGAGTGCCCCAGATCCCGACCTCAGCTGCGACCGTGTCGCCCGCCAGGCCGCCGTGCGCGGCATCGATCAGGCTCACGTGCCACAGCTGCAGGCAGGGACTCGTGTCGGCGTCGAAGGCGTACAGGCCATCGGCCACGGAGGCGACGAACACGACGTTGTGCTTCGCGCCGCCGAGGGTGAGGTTCGCCATCCACAGCGGCTGCGCGTAGATCGCCGAATCCACGGTGCAGGAGAAGAGCTTGCCGAAGCTCGTGGTATTGACGTTCGCAGGGCTGAGCGCGTACTCCTGCGCGTTGAGCCCGTCACGCGACAGGTCGTCGTGATAGGTGAACACACCGCTGAGATCCGTCACCCCGACCGTGGCGCTGCCGGTCTGGGCGGCATCGGTGACGCTCGTGGCGGTGAGGGTATAAACGCCCGCGGTCGTGGCGCTGAAGGTGACGGCGCTGCCGCTCTGACTGGAGGCGGAACTGAACGAGCCACCGGCAGGGCTGCTGCTCCAGCTGACCCCGGCGACGTCGTTGGTGGTGGCCGACACGCTCAGCGGCTGCGTGATGGTGATACCCGCCTGGGCCGGTGTGGCTGCAACGGTGATGGCCGCCGTGCTGACCGACAGGGTCAGATTCACGCTCTTGCTCTGCGCGACGCTGTAGGAATCCTTCACCGTGAAGGTGAGCGGCGTCGCATCCGCAGGCGCGCTGGGGGTGCCGGAGATCACCCCGCTCGAGGCGGACAGCGCAAGCCCGGCGGGCAGCGCGCCGCTGCTGAGCGTCCAGGACAGCGGCGCAGTCCCGCCGCTCGCACTCAGGGTTGCCGAGTAGGCGTGGCCGTCCCACCCGTTCGGCAGCGCGGTGGTCGTGATGCTGAGCGCGGAATCCGGTGGCGGCGTGCTACCGCCGGAACCGGAACTGCCACCGCCACCACCGCAGCTCGACAGCAACGGCGTGCAGACCAGCATCAAGGCGAGCACGGCAGGTGCGCCGTGCCGGCGCGTGGAATCCACCATTGTTCTAGTCATCTCCCTGCAGGCCGCGGCTGGGTCCATCCCGGCGAGGCAGTGCCGAGGTCTTGTTTGCAAAGGCATTCTAGCGTGATTTCCTGCTGCATCGGATTTCGTCGCCAATCAACGACGCCGGTTTCGCGGCCGCGTTCCCGCCACGTATCGGCCTGCAGGCCAACGCGCTGGAGGGTGAGCGAGCCGGCCTGCGCCAGTGCCATCGGTGGCGTCATCGCGCCGATCAACGCGGCAAGATTCACACCGGGTACGTGCTGTCATAACCCGCTCTTCGCGGCGCGTCCCTGGCAGCCCATGCTGCAACGCGTGCGAAAGGCGTGCCACCTTGGTTTGGGTATCAGGGAATCAACAACTTGACCGGGCGTGCCCGCCGCCGGCTGTAAAGTCTGCCGACGCAAGGTGTCTAGCGCATGACAGGTTCCCGGTCCTGCACGTAATCGTGTGGCTCCCCGAGCGCTGGCGCAGTGCCGACGGAAACGACGAGCTCGCGCACCGCGGCACCCCCTTCGATCTCGGCCCACAGCGCCCGATAGACGAGCGTCGCTGCGCTCTTCGGTGCGCTCGCCGGCAGCGGGGCACGCCGCACGCTCATGCGCTCGATCTCGCTCCAGGACGGCACCTCGGTCGCGAGGATCGCCGGAAATTGCGCCCGCGCCTGGGCGATCAGCTCCCGGTGCAGCGAGCGGCGGCGGTCGACCATGGAGAAAAACGGCAGCAAGGTGAGATCGTTCCACCCCTGCCCGGCAATGAACTCGTACAGCTGCACCAGCATGCGCAGCGACAGGGGTGTCGGCACCAATGGCACGATCACGACATCCGCGGCACGCAGCACGTTTTCCGACAGCAATGAAATGCCGGATGGGCAATCGAGGAACAGCGCGCCATAGATCTCGCGCAGCGAGCGACTCATCTTCAGCAGCCGCTCGGTCGGATGGCGCCGCTTGGCAAGATGCGTCGAGAAGTTGCGGTACGAGAAATCCGCCGGCAGCAGGTCGAGCCCTGGGTAACCGCTCGCCAGTACCAGTTCCGGCAACTCGACTTTACCGGCAACCAGTCTCTTGGCCGACGCCTGCTGCTGAGACTCGCCGCGCAGCGCGTAGGTCGCCCCACCCTGCGGGTCAAGGTCCCACAGCAATGTTGCGCGGCCGGCCGCCGCGCACAAATACGCAAGGTTGACGGCGGTTGTGGTCTTACCGACGCCACCCTTGATATTGGTGACTGCGTAGATCTTCACCGGGCGAGCATACACGCCCGGAGCAAAGCGGCAGCGATTTGCCGCGCGTTGGCGCGGTGACGCTGCTACAACCGCAGGAACGCGGCGCGCGGCCTTTAGCGCTGCGCGTGGCCGAGCAGGCGGCCGTGCACGAGCACGCCCAGATGACCGAGGAGAAGCAACCCCGTACCCACAAGCGAGCCGATGATGAGTTCCATAGTGAAAGTCCTTCGAATCTGTCAGGACGCGCAGTGTACGCACCCGTAGTTACCAATGTGTGAGTCAGCGCTCGATATGGTGCCGATTCACGCAAAAACAACCGACAGAAACTCATCATGGGCAGGGGCTTCTAACCCATTGGAGAGAGGGCGCTGCGTCAGGTGATAGAGCCCGGCTTGCGCAGCATTTTACCGATCTCCGCGGCGTGCGCCTCCTCGGCGGCGATCTGCGCGCGCGCGTACTCCTCGAGCATGATGTCGCGGCCGGCCACAAGATCGAGCAGCTTTCGGTACTCGGCGAGGCCCTCCAGTTCATGCGCCAGCGCTTCGCGAAGGATCTCGTCCACGTTATGCTTGTGAGTCTCCAGTAGTGATCCGATCTTGAGCGAGGGATGGCCGCCGAAAGTCGTGATGTGCTCGCCGGCCTTTACCGCGTGCACCTGCGACTCATCCGCCTGGCTGCGCAGCCAGGCGACGATCGGGATGCGGTTGTGGCCAAAGATCATGAAGCTGTAGTGCAGGTAGCGCACCAGGCCGGCAAGCTCGAGCTCCAGGATGTGCTTGAGAATCTCGAGGGCCTTGGCGGTTTCCGATTTACTGAGCTCTGCGCTCATTGATGATCTCCCCATAAAGTCGCGTGCAGCGATGGTATGCCTTCCGGTGGTGTATCGTACACGTCGGCACAGTTCCGGCACGGGAGCGCGCAGCATGAGCGGCTTTTACGACATCGCCATCGCGAAGATCGACGGGACGCCCAACCTCCTGAACGCGCTGCGCGGCAAGGTCACGCTCGCCGTCAACGTCGCCAGCCGCTGCGGCCTGACGCCGCAGTACCAGGGGCTCGAGGAGCTGCAGCGTGAACTCGCCGCGGAGAACTTCACCGTGGTCGGCTTTCCCTGCAATCAGTTCGCCGGCCAGGAGCCGGGCAGCGAGGCTGAGATCGCGAGCTTCTGCCGCAGCAGCTACCAGGTGAGCTTTCCGCTCAGTGTCAAGATCGAGGTCAACGGCGCCAATCGCCACCCGGTCTACCAGTTCCTCACCGCCGCGGGCAGCGGCCTGGCCGGGGACATCAGCTGGAACTTCGAGAAGTTCCTCATCGGCCGCGACGGCCGGGTACTCAAGCGCTACCCTCCGCAAACCAAGCCGCACGACAGCGGCCTCATGCAGGACATCGCCGAGGCGCTCTAGCCGCACGCGCACCCGAAATGCCCGACTTCGATTTCGCCATACTCGGCGCCGGCGCGATGGGCTCGATCGTCGGAGCTCACCTGGCGCGCGCCGGGCATGCGGTCGTGATGCTGGCGCGCGGCGCGCGTGCCGCCTACCTGCAACAGCACGGGCTCACGATCAGCGGGCTCAGCGAGTTCAGCACCGCGGTGCGCACGCTATCGGATCCGCACTCCCTCAGGAGCGCCGCCACGCTGATCGTCGCCACCAAGAACCCGGGCACCGCCGAGGCGCTCGCCGCTTTGCGCCACGCGCGGTTCGACGTCACGCTGTCGATCCAGAACGGGCCACTCAAGGATGAGCTGCTCGCGCACGTCTTCGGCGCGCAGCGTGTGCTCGGGGCGCTGGCCGATACCAGCGGCGAGCTGCTGCCCGGCGGCGAGGTGCTGTTCACGCGCAACGTGAACATCTATGTCGGTGAACTCGGCGGTGGCGAGAGCGCGCGTGCGCAGCGCCTCGCCCAGACGATCGATGCTTGCGGCGTGCGCGCGGCGGCCAGCGCCGAGATCCAGACGCTCGGCTGGTCGAAATTCTGTGGCTGGGTGGGGCTCATGGCGCTGGCGGTGACCACGCGCGCGGCCACCTGGAAATATCTGTCGGATCCGGATTCGGCGCTGCTGCTCGCGCGACTGGTGCGCGAGATGGGACGACTCACCCGCGCGCTGGGCATCGATCTGTCCGATCGCGCGGTGCTGCCCACCGCCAGCCTGTGTGCGGCTGCCGATGAACGCGACGCGGTGGCGATCATCCGCCAGCTGGGCGGCGAGTACCGCCTCAAGGCGCCCGCCCACCGCATGTCCGCCCTCCAGGACGTGGAGGCGGGCCGGCCGCTGGAGGTGAACGAGACGCTCGGCTACGCCTGCGACAAGGCGCGTGAACTGAAGCTCGATCTGCCGATGCTCGAGTGCTTCCGGCGCCTGATCAGCGCCATCGACCGTACGCGGCGCGACGCCGTCTAGCTAATTGCCGCCGGCCGCCGCGGTGCCGGCGCCGGTGAGTCCGCGGTATTCGAGCAGTGGCGCGATATCCGGCCCACGCCCGTAGAAATTGCGGAACAGTACCTGCGGGTCATCACTGCGGCCCCGTGACAGCACGTGCGCGCGCAGGTACTCGCCGTTGGCGCGCGTCAATCCGCCGTGGGTTTTGAACCACTGACCGGTGTCGCGTGCCAGCACCTCGCTCCACAGATAGGCGTAGTAGCCGGCCGAGTAGCCGCCGTCGAAGATGTGCGAGAAATAGGTCGTGTGATAGCGCGGCGGCACCGGCGGGTAGTCGAGGCCGCTCGCCTTGAGTGCAGCCGCTTCGAAGGCGGGTACCTGCTGCGCACTCGGCGCAGTGGCGACGGTAACCTGGTGCCATGCCTGGTCGAGCAATGCCGCCTCGAGGTACTCGGTGGTCGCATAACCCTGGTTGAAGCGCTGCGCGTTCAGCACCTTGGCGAGCAGCGCCGGCGGCATCGGCTCCCCGCTACGATAATGGTGCGCGTAGTGCGCCACCACGGAAGGTTCACGCGCCCACATTTCGTTGTACTGCGAGGGGTACTCGACGAAGTCGTTCGGTGTGTTGGTGCCGGCCAGGAGCGGATAGCGCACGTTCGAGAGCATGCCGTGCAGCGCGTGGCCGAACTCGTGGAACATCGCGGTCACCTCATCGAAGGTGAGCAGCACCGGCTGGCCGGCCTGCGGCTTGGGGATATTCAGCTGATTGGCCACCACCGCCTTTCTTTCCAACAGCTGCGACTGCGACACATATTCGTTCATCCACGCGCCGCCCTGCTTGTTGTCGCGCGCGAAGTAATCGCCGATGAAGAGTGCGATCGGCTTGCCGTCCGCGTCGGACACCTCGAACACCCGCACGTCCTGCTGGTAAACCGGCAGCTCCTTGCGTTCCTTGAAGCTCAGTCCGTACAGCTCGTGTGCGGCGTAGAACACGCCGTCCTTGAGCACGTGATCGAGTTCGAAGTACGGCGCGACCTGCGTCTGGTCGAAGTCGTAGCGCGCCTTGCGCACCTGCTGCGAATAGAACGACCAGTCCCACGGCTCGAGCGTGAAGGATGCGGTATGGGCGGCGGCCGCCTGCGCATCGATCAGCTTCTGGATATCGGCCGCCTCGGCGCGTGCGCGCGCCAGCGCCGCGGGCGCCACCTGGCCGATCATGTCGCGCACCGCCTGCGGTGTGCCGGCCGACTCGTCCTCGAGCTCGTAGGCGGCGTGAGTCGGATAACCGAGCAGCGCGGCGCGCTCGGCACGCAGTTTCACCACCTGTGCGACGATCACCGTGTTGTCGGCCGGCCCGCTCAGTCCCCGGTTGATCGAAGCCTTGTAGATGCGCTCGCGCAGCGCGCGATGGGTGAGCTGCGCCAGCAGCGGCTGGTTGGTGGTGTTCTGCAGCGTGATGAGCCACTTGCCCTTGAGGCCCCGTGCGGTGGCGGCCTGCGCCGCAGCGCCGATCTGCTCGACCGACAGGCCATCCAGATCGGCGACGTCATCGACGATAACGGCGCCCTCGGTGGTGGCCTTGAGTACGTGCTGCTTGAAGCGCGTGTTGAGCGAGGAGAGCTGCTTGTTGAGCTCGCGCAGGTGCGCCTGCTGGTCCGGCTTCAGCTGGGCACCGGCCCGCACGAACATCGTGTGATAACGCGCCAGCAGCTGCACGGATTCGGGGTCAAGGTGCAGGGTGCTGCGTTTCCTGTAGAGGGTATCGACCCTGTTCCACAGCGCCTCGTTCAGGAAGATCGCGTCGTACTGCGCGGCCAGCTTCGGCGCCATCTCGGTGTCGATGCGATCCATCTGCGGATCGCCGTTGCAGGCTTCGAGGTTCGAGAACACGCTTTCGACCCGGCTGCGCAGCTGCCCGGAGCGCTCGAGCGCGACGATGGTGTTCTCGAACGTGGGCGCTTCGTGGTTATGGGCGATTGCAGCGACTTCGCGCAGCTGCTCGCTCAGGCCGGCCTTGAACGCCGGCAGATAGTCGCCGTCGTGGATGCGATCGAAGGGCGGGAACTGCATGGGCAGCGGGCTTGGCTGCGCGAACGGGTTGTCGGCCATGGCGGAAGTCTCTCCTGCAGCGAGCGCGGTCGTGGCGAAGGCGGCGGCGAGGACGCCCAGACACATTCTCATTCAGATCCCCTCCAATTGGGCCCGTGCGCGCGGGCCGGAAGCGAGGCGCAATGGTATCCTTCGGGCCCGTTCATTGCGCGCCATTAACATGAGCATCACGCAGGATCAGATCGTCAGTATCCACTACATCCTCAAGGATGACGCCGGCGAGGTCATCGACAGTTCCGGGCCGGGTGAACCGCTGACTTACCTGCACGGCCACGGCAACTTGATCCCGGGGCTCGAACGCGAGCTGACCGGCAAGAGCGCGGGTGACAAGCTTTCCGTCATGATCGCGCCCGCTGATGGCTACGGTGAGTACGACCGGGAACTGGTTCAGCGCGTTCCTCGCCGCGCGCTCAAGGGTGTGCCGGATCTGAAGGTGGGCATGCGCCTGCAGGCACAGACCCCCGCGGGGCCACGCCCGGTCACGGTCACCCATCTCGCCGGAGACATGGTCACACTGGATGGCAATCACCCGCTGGCGGGCAAGAACCTCAACTTCGAAGTCTCGATCACGGCCGTGCGCGATGCCACCGAGGAAGAGCTGTCGCACGGACACGTGCACGGGCCCGGCGGCCACCATCACTGAGCGGCCAGCCTGAGGAACTCGGCTCGCATCGCCTCGATGCGCCTCAGGTACTCGCGCGGATCGTGGTCGCCGCAGCGCTGCCCCTCGGTGAAGCGAAAGCCGCGTTGCGCGTAAGCCGCCGCCGCGCCGGCGCCGCACAGGTGCACCACAGCCGCCAGATGCCGCTTCTGTAGCGCACTCACCGCGCCGGCGGGAAGGCGCGCCAGAATTTCTCCGACCTTCAGGTCCAGATACGCCGCGGTCAGTTCGACTGCGTCCCGCGGCACCACCCGCAGGTAGAGACTGTTGAACCAGCATGCCTGCCAGTCGTTCCAGGCTCCCTCGCGCACCAGTGCGTGGTCGTGGATGCAGTAGTGGCGCGCCTCGGCGAAGGTGCCATCGGTGATCTGGTACATGCCCACCGCGCTCGAGGCCGGGCGATAGAAATCGAAGGGTTTCAGGGCCCAGCTCCAACGCCAGTAGGTGCGCACCAGCGGATTGCCGGACCCCTCCACCTGCGCCAGCGCGGCCAGAAACTCCGCTGAGATGGCCGGCGTGGCGTAGCGGCGAAACAGAGTCGAATACCCGCGCCAGGTCTCCTGCGGGGTCTTCGCGAGGACATCGCTGACCGGGAAAAACAGTTCGGTCGGCTTGCGGATGACCTGGTAGAGCCCGTTGAGCGCGAGCGCAAAACCGGCCGCCAGCAGCAGCCAGGTGAGCACGCGTGCCGCGCGCGGCGTTCGCCGCCAGCGCCGCAGCCAACGGCGCCGCGCGGCGGCCGGCGGCCAGAAAGACAGCCGCCCCGAGCGCCGGCGCGCGTTCACGGTGCCCTCCCTGCCCGAACGCCCGTCAGTGCACTAACATGCAACGCTGTGGCGCCGGGAGCGCGGGAGTGGCACGTGTCGCGTGATGCAGTGGAGGTCGAGACCGGGCGCGATCCGCAAGCCGCCGTCATCTGGTTGCACGGACTGGGGGCGGATGGACATGACTTCGAACCGATCGTTCCCGAGTTCATACGCCCCGGCGAGCGGACGCTGCGCTTCGTGTTCCCGCATGCGCCGATCCGGCCCGTCACGCTCAACGGCGGGTACGCCATGCGCGCCTGGTACGACATCGCCGCCCTGGATCGTCGTACCACCGAGGACGAAAACGGAATCCGCGCTTCGCAGACCGCGATCGACACTCTGATCCGCCGCGAAAACGCCCGCGGCATCAGCTCGGAGCGCATCGTGCTGGCAGGATTTTCCCAGGGAGGCGCCATGGCGCTCTTTGCAGGTACCCGATACCCGGAAAGACTCGCCGGCATCATGGGGTTATCGTGCTACCAGGTGCTGGCCGCGCAGTTTGCCGCCGAGCGCTCGGCCGCGAACCAGTCGACACCGGTGTTTCTGGCCCACGGCACGCAGGATCCGGTGGTGGCGCCGCTGCTTGGCGAGGAGGCGCGCCGGCAGCTCGAGGCAGCCGGCTACTCGGTGGAATGGCATGCCTACAGCATGCCTCACTCGGTCTGCCCCGAGGAGGTCGCCGACATCGCCGCCTGGTTGCGCCGCGTGCTCCCCTGAGGGCTCACGCACCGTGCGGACACCGCGTCCGCACCGTGCACACGACCTGCAACGCTCTAGCGATCGGCAGATGCTTCATCGCGTTTGTCCTGGTCGTGATCCTTCTCGGCCGCCGGCTTGGCAGGCTTTGCGGGCTTGCCGTTCTCAGGCTTGGCCGGTCTGGCGTTGTCTGGCTTCGCGGCGCCATTGGCCGGATGCGGTGGCGGCTTGCCCGCGTTGGGATGCTGCGGCACCGGCGGCTTGCCGCTGTCCGCTCGACTTACCGAGGTTTAGAACGCACGGACGCAGCGACACGGCTGGCCGACGATTCGGCTACAGCGAAGATCTGGCCGTCAGCAGTGAGGGGCCCGAACGGCAGCCTCGCGGGAGCGTCCGGACTCCTCTGGGAAGAGAGTCAGCCGCGACGACCGGGCTCGGCTGAGTGCTCGGCTGAGTGCGGCTGATGTTCGCCGCCGTGGCCCTGCGGGGGCCGCGAAGAGCTTGGCGAGCCATGCGGTCCGTTCGCTGCGGGATGCGGGCTGCCCGCCGGCGGCGCATGCGGGGTGCCCGAGGGAGCGGCGTGCTGGCCGCCGGCGCTGCCGCCCGGGTATGCGCCATGCGGCGCCTGGCCGCCACCGGCCGCGTGAGTGCCGCTCAGGTTCTGGGTGGTGGGATGCGATGCCGTCGCGGGCGGTTGTCCGGTGCCGGTGCGCGCGGCGACCACACCCTTGCCGTAGAAAATGCCGGGCTTCTGCGTCGCCGCCACCGGCGGATTGCCATGGTTGTAGGAGGCGCGCATGGTGGTGTCGCGCGCAGCCGCCTGCTCATGCTGCTCCTGCTCTTGCGACATGCCGACGTGACGCTCCTGCGCGTAATGCGTCTCCTCGGGCGTTGGGGTGGCCGCTACGCCGCCCGCGCCGCCGTTGAACGCCACGCGGTTCGTGGGGGCCTGGTTGATGTAGGTATTGTTGACGACGAAGGTGCCGCCCTGCCAGGCGCCGCCGCGGTAGCCGACGCCGCCGTAGCCGAAGCCGTAGTTGATGCCGCCGTAGAAGCCGACATGAGGACCCCAGTAGCCGCCGTTCCAGGCGTACATCCCGCCGTGCCAGCCCCAGTATCCGGGCGTCCACAGCAGGCCGACCGCTGGTGCCATGACCCAGGTGCCGGGCACCCAGTAGTAGCCGCTATCGGCATAGCCCCAGTATCCGGGCGTCCAGATGTAACCGGGCGCCGGGATCGGAGGCGGTGCGTAAATCGGCAGCACCGGGGGGCCGATGCTGACCGAAACAAACACGCCCGCGTCGGCCGCCACAGGGAGCGCGGCGAGAGCCAGGCAGGCAATGATGCCGCGGAGCAGGTTACGCATGTGGAGTCTCCTTCGCTGACACGTTGACTGAGCCCGGCTGAACGCTTCCTGAACTCTTATTGAATACCACGCCCACGATGCGAGGCTCCTTGAACCGGCTCATCTTACGCAACGCGCACCGCTCGTGAACGTTGACGCGCGCGCGGTGCACCTGACGCTGCGCTGCGGCACTAGAACCAGCTGTAGTTGAAACTGATGCTGACGCGCTCGGCCGCGCCGGCATGCGGTGGCACCTCGTGGCGCAACCAACTCTCGAACAGCAGCAGCCGCCCGGTGCGCGCAGGCAGCACCACCCACGCTCGGTTCGCGCGCCGCGCACCGCGCACGCGCGGTGGGGCGGCCATGAAACGCTCGAGGCGCGGGTCTTCGAACTTCAGTCCCGGCGCGCCGGCGGGCACGGCCACATAGTAGGTCCCGCTGATGGTCGCGAGCGGATGCAGGTGCGGCCCGTGAGTTGCGGTATGCCCCATGATGTTGACCCAGCAGTCCGTCATGGCGAGGCTGCGTTCGGACAGATCCATCTGAAGCGTGCGCGTGAACTTCGCAACGTGAGGGTCGATGGCACGCGCAAGCGCTGCAAAAGTGGGGGACAGCTGCTGCATGCGGTGCGCCGAAGCGTACGAAGTGTAACCGCCGGGGTAGCTGCGCGCCGACCAGCGCCGTCCGGCCCTATCGTCGGCGCGCAGCTGACGGCATTCGCGCCGCAGGCGCGGATTCAGGGTGTGGCCGCCCGGGAAACGCAGCTGAACGGCGTATACCAGTGTCGGAAAGAGGGCCTGCGTGCTCATCGATGCCAAGCCAAGTATGGGGCGCCGCGCGTAACTGGTCTATGATCGCAGCTCACCCTACCGCAGGACATTGGCATGACCGTCTCAACGCTCGCCACCCACAACACTGCCGCAACCGCGCGCGCTGGCGCGCTGGATCTCGTGCCGCACTGGATCGGCGGTCAGCCTTTCACGGGTGCTGGGGCGACCCTGCCGGTCTTCAACCCCTCCACCGGTGCACCCTCGCGCCAGATCGCGCTGGCGAGTGCGGCCGAGGTGGGCGCGGCCGTTGCCAGTGCGCAGGGCGCGTGGAGTTCCTGGGCCGATACGCCTCCGGTGCGTCGGGCGCGCGTGCTGGGACGCTTTCTTGCGCTCTTGACCGAACAGCGCGACACGCTCGCCCGGCTTATCGTCAGCGAACACGGCAAGGTGTTCTCGGACGCGCAGGGTGAGGTCACGCGCGGCATCGAGACGGTGGAGTTCGCCTGCGGTATCCCGCAGCTGCTGAAGGGGGATTTCACCGACCAGGTGTCAACCGGCATCGACAACTGGACGCTGCGCCAGCCGCTCGGCGTGGTCGCCGGCATAACGCCGTTCAACTTTCCGTGCATGGTGCCGTGCTGGATGTTTCCGCTCGCCATCGCTTGTGGCAACAGCTTCGTGCTCAAGCCGAGCGAGCGCGACCCGTCCGCTGCGATTTTCATGGCGCGCCTGCTCGCCGAGGCGGGGCTGCCGGCCGGAGTGTTCAACGTCGTGCAGGGCGACAAGGTCGCGGTGGACGCGCTGCTCGATCACCCGCAAGTGCGCGCGGTGAGCTTCGTCGGCTCAACACCGATCGCGCATTACATCTATCAGCGCGGCGCGGCGGCCGGCAAGCGCGTGCAGGCGCTCGCCGGCGCGAAGAATCACATGGTGGTGATGCCGGATGCTGACCTCGACCAGGCGGTGGATGCCCTGGTCGGCGCCGCTTACGGCTCGGCCGGCGAGCGCTGCATGGCGATTTCGGTGGCGGTGCTGGTGGGCGAGAGTGCCGGGTACATCCTCCCCAAGCTCGCCGAGCGAGCGCGGCGCCTGCGCATCGGCGATGGCATGCTGCCCGATGCCGAGATGGGCCCGCTGATCAACCGCGCGGCAGTCGAACGCATTCGCGATTACATCGACGATGGTGTCGCGAGCGGCGCGCGGCTGGTGGTGGACGGGCGGCGTCATCCGGTGAGCGGTGCCCCCTTCACCGTCGGCGGTCACGAAAACGGCTTCTGGCTTGGCGCCACGCTGTTTGATCACGTCACGCCGCAGATGCGCATCTACCGCGAGGAAATCTTCGGGCCGGTGCTCGCATGCGTGCGCGTAGCGGATTTCGCCTCGGCGGTGGAACTGGTGAACGCGCACCCGCTCGCCAACGGTGTGGCCTGCTATACCCGCGATGGCAACCTGGCGCGCGAGTTCGGCCGGCGCATCGAGGTGGGCATGGTCGGCATCAACGTGCCGATCCCCGTGCCCATGGCCTGGCACGGCTTTGGCGGCTGGAAGAGCAGCCTGTTCGGGGACATGCATGCCTACGGGGAGGAAGGCGTGCGCTTCTACACGCGCCAGAAGTCCATCATGCAGCGCTGGCCGGAGAGCACGCCCCGCGGCGCAGAATTCGCACTGCCAACGGGGAAATAGCGCGCCTCGCGCGCCCTGCCCTTTAGGACACCTTCTTCTTCTCGAGCTGCGGCTTCTCGAACTGCGGCTTCTCGAACTGCTGCTCCTCGGTACTGCCGGCGAGCGCGGTGATCGAGGAAGTTCCGCCGCTCACCGTTTGCGTGACGGCATCGAAGTAGCCGGCGCCGACCTCGCGCTGGTGCTTGGTGGCCGTGTAGCCGGAAGCCTCCGCGGCGAACTCCGCCTGCTGCAGCGCCACGTACGCGGTCATCTGCTGCGCCTTGTAGCCGCGCGCCAGCTCGAACATCGAGTAGTTGAGCGCGTGGAAGCCGGCGAGCGTGATGAACTGGAAGCGATAGCCCATGGCGGCGAGCTCGCGCTGGAACTTCGCGATCGTCGCATCGTCGAGCTTTCTCTTCCAGTTGAAGGACGGCGAGCAGTTGTAGGCGAGCAGCTTGGCGGGGAACTGCTGGTGGATGCCCTCGGCGAACTCGCGCGCCTCCGCCAGGTCCGGTTTGGCGGTCTCGCACCACACCAGGTCCGCGTAGGGCGCGTAGGCGCGCCCGCGCGCGATCGCCTGGCTCATGCCCGCCCGGACGTTGAAAAAGCCCTCGGGGGTACGGCCGCGGGCGGCGTCGATGAAAGGCCGGTCGCGCTCATCGACGTCCGCGGTGAGCAAGGTTGCACCCTCCGCGTCGGTGCGCGCCACCAGCACGGTCGGCACATTGCACACATCCGCTGCCAGACGCGCAGCGATCAGCTTGTTGATGGCGTCCTGCGTGGGCACCAGCACCTTGCCACCCATGTGGCCGCACTTCTTGGCCGAGGAGAGCTGGTCCTCGAAGTGAACCCCGGCAGCTCCGGCATCGATCATCTGCTTCATGAGCTCGAAGGCGTTCAGCACCCCGCCAAAGCCCGCCTCCGCGTCCGCCACGATGGGCTTGAGCCAGTCGATCGAGTCATCGCCCTCGGCGTGGCAGATCTCATCGGCGCGCCGCAGCGTGTTGTTGATCCGGCGCACGACCGCGGGCACCGAGTCGGCCGGGTACAGCGACTGGTCGGGGTACATCTCACCGGAAAGATTGGCGTCTCCGGCCACCTGCCAGCCCGACAGGTAGATCGCATCCAGCCCCGCCTTCACCTGCTGCATCGCCTGGTTGCCGGTCAGCGCGCCGAGCGCATTCACGAACGGCTTCTCGTTCAGGTAACGCCACAGTTTCTCGGCGGTCAGCCGTGCGATGGTGTGCTCGACCGCGATGGTGCCGCGCAGACGTGCGACGGCGCGCGCGTCGTAGCCGCGGCTGATGCCGCGCCAGCGCGGGCTCTCGCGCCAGCTGCGTTCGAGTTCATCAGCGGTGGGAAGGGATCTGGAAGGATTCATGCTCGCCTCAGCTCAGAAGTTCATAGGCCGGAAGTGTCAGGAACTCGTCGAACGTCTCGCTCTTGGTCATCTGCGCGAACAGGCGCGCCGCGGTGGGGAACACCCCGCCGGTGAGGCGCGAGGACCCCACCTCCTCGTGGATGCGGCCGAGTTCCTCGGTCAGCAGCCGATCGAAGCGCTCGACGCTGACGGCAACACCGTCGCTGGTGCGTGCGCCGTGGCGCAACCACTGCCACAGCTGCGCGCGGCAGATTTCCGCGGTGGCCGCGTCCTCCATGAGGTGGTAGAGCGGCACGCAGCCGTTGCCGCGCAGCCAGGACTCAAGATACTGCACCCCCACGCGGATGCAGCCGCGCAGCCCCTCCTCGGTGATCGCCCCGTCGGGCACCGTCAGCAAATCGCTAGCGCTGACGTTCACATCCGCGCGCAGCACCTGCAGCTGGTTCGGTCCCTTCATCACCGAGTCGAACGCCTCGTTGGCAATCCCGGCAAGCCCGGGGTGCGCGATCCAGGTGCCGTCGTGCCCGGCGTGCGCCTCGCGCAGCTTGTCGGCCCGCACCCGCGCCATCGCGGCAGCGTTCGCCTGCGGGTCATCGCGGATCGGGATCTGTGCCGCCATGCCGCCCATGGCGTGCGCGCCGCGGCGGTGACAGGTCTTGATAAGCAGATCCACGTACGACTTCAGGAAGTGGCGCTCCATGGTCACGGTGGCGCGATCTGGCAGCAGGAAATCCGGCCGGTTGCGGAACTTCTTGATGAAACTGAAGATGTAATCCCAGCGCCCGCAGTTGAGTCCCGCTGAGTGCTCGCGCAGCTCGTAGAGGATCTCGTCCATCTCGAACGCGGCGAGAATGGTCTCGATCAGTACGGTGGCCTTGATGGTGCCGCGCGCGATGCCGAGCGCATCCTGCGCCGCGATGAACACCTCGTTCCACAGCCGCGCCTCGAGATGGCTCTCCATCTTCGGCAGGTAGAAATACGGACCGGTGCCGCGCCGCGCGAGTGCCTCGTGGTTGTTGGCGAGGAACAGCGCGAAATCGAACAGCGCGCCGGACACCATTTCGCCGTTGATGCGCACGTGCTTCTCGGGCAGGTGCCAGCCGCGCGGGCGCACGATGAGGGTGGCGGTGCGCTCGGCGAGGCGGTAGACCTTGCCGGTGGCCTGATCCTCGTAGCTGATGGTACGCCGCACGGCATCGGCAAGATTCACCTGCCCGCGGATCAGGTTCTCCCAGGTGGGTGAGCAGGAGTCCTCGAAGTCGGCCATGAACGCGCGCACCGGCGCGTTCAGCGCGTTGATGATCATCTTGCGTTCGACCGGACCGGTGATCTCCACGCGCCGGTCGGTAAGGTCCGCCGGTGCCGGCGACACGCGCCAGTCCGCCGCGCGCAGCTCGCCGGTGTCGGGCAGAAAATCCGGCAGCGCCCCGCCATCGAGCAATTGCTGGCGCCGCGCACGCGCGGCGAGCAGCTCCAGGCGCTGCGCATTGAAGCGGCGGTGCAGGCTTGCCAAGAGCTGCAGCGCGAGCGGCGTCAGCACCTCGTCGGAGCGCTCGATCTTGCCGCCCAGAATCTCGACCTTGGGTCCGGCCGGCTCGCGCGAGTAGACCTGCGCGTTGGTCTCGGCATTCATGCTGCGAGCATACGCGGTTCCGCGGCCAATTTGACTATGGAAACTTCACACTGTTAATTTCACAGGGCAAACACGAGCGGTGGCTGAACATATGGTGGAACTGCTGCGCAAGGGCCATTTCCTGGGCGCCAAGCTGCGCTCGGTACGCAAGCGCCACGGACTGACTCTCGAGGAACTGTCGCTGCGCTGCATGGAGCGCAATGCGGATCTGGCGCCCTCGGTGTCGTACCTGAGCATGATCGAGAGTGGCAAGCGCACGCCCTCCTCCGCGCTGCTGCAGCTGCTGGCGGGCGTGTTCCAGCGCAGCCCGGCGTGGTTTCTCGACGAGAGCGCGGAGCTCGAACAACCGCTGGCCGCTTCTCCCGGCGGGGCGGCGGCGCGCGTGCCGCTCGAGCCGGCGTTCCTGTTCTCCCGCAACCTGTTGCAGGCGGCAATCCCGGAACTGCTGGCGCAGACCGGCACCAGCGGACGGCAGTTCGCGCACCTGCTGATCCGCTCGCATCAGGAAATGTCGCGCAATGATTTTCCGGACCTCGAGCGCGCGGCCGACAAGGTGGGCGAGCGGCGCTTCCCCCTGTCGGTCGATGATCTGACGCGACTGTGCCGGCGGCACGGACTTGAGATCCGCTGGTTCGATCGCAAGCCGGTGCTGGCGCGCGACAAGGACCGCGAGGTGCGCAGCATGGTGCGCTCGTTCTTCGAAGCGCCGCGCGTGGTGTATGCCAACCGCGCGCTGCAGTCCGATCCTGCGCGGCTGAAGTTCGATCTCGCCGCGCATATCGCCCACAAGGTGCTGCACGGCGGAGATGGCCTCAAATCCGCGCACGCCACCGGCGGGGAAATGGGCGGCAGCCCCGAGGGTGGCTCGAGTGCGGCGGGCATGAACGCCGGGGACGTGCTGCACGCGTGGCGCGACTTCGAGTGCAGTTTTTTTGCCGGCGCCCTGCTCGCGCCGCGCGTTCCGTTCCGGCGCTTCCTCGCGCGTGAGCGTCACCGCGTGGAAGCGGGTGCCAAGCTTGAGCTGACCCCGGCGGTGGTGATGCGGCGCATGACCAAGGTCTCCCCCTACCCCTACTGGCATTTCTTCGACGCCTATCCGCCCGGCTACCTGCGCGCGGTGTATCGCGGCAACGGCATCCCGCTGCCGTGGGGAAATCTTGCGCAGGTGAGCGATCCGTGCCCCAACTGGGCGGTATTCCGCATGATCGATGGCGAGCACGGGGCCGGCGGCTCGCAGATCTCGGTGCTGCGCGACGGTGGGCGCTCGCTCCTTTATTGCTGTCACTCGATCCGCGTCCACGACATGGCCGGCAACCCGCACGTGTTGTCGGTCGGGGTGGACCTCGCGCCGGCACTCGCCTCCAATGGCGTGCACAGCGATGCGCTGATCGAGTCCATCTTCCGCGAATGCCTGCACCGGCGCGGCGAGGCACGCATCCCCAAGAGCGCAAGCCTCGCGCTGACCGCCGTTGCGAACGTGCTGAACATCGCCTGGATCGGCGATGCGCTCGGCGCGCCGGCGCGCATCATCTGTCCGCGCAGCAACCGCTGCCCGCGCCCGGAGCGCTGCGAGGGTGCCCGCCCCTCGCGCGCCCGCGAAATCGCCGACGTTCGCGAGGAGATTCTCGGCCGCGAGCCGTGATGGCTTAAGATGGGCGCGCGGGTCGATGAAGGAGGCCGCGATGTCGGATCACAAGCCAGGCACCCCGCGCCGGGCGCGGCTCACGGCGCTGTGGCTCACGCCGTGGCTGCTGCTCGCTGCGCTCGCCATGCACGCTGCGGCCGTGCCCGCGCCGGCGAATGCGCCCGGCGCTGCCGCCGCGGTGGACCCTCAGGCCGAGCGTAGCGCCGTCAATGAGTGGCGCACCAAGCGCGTCAACTCCCTCACCAGTGACAGCGGCTGGCTGACGCTCGCGGGGCTGTTCTGGCTGAAGGAGGGCGAGAACACCTTCGGGCGCAACCCCAAAAGCTCGCTGGCACTCGACAACCCCGCGCTGGCCGAGAACGCCGGTTCCTTCGAGGTGAACGGGCACAAGGTGCGCTTCGTGGCCCGCCCGCAAAGCGGCGTGACGCACCAGGGCAAGCCGGTGACGACACTCGATCTGGCCTTCGATGCCACGGAGGAGCCCACGGTGCTGGAGAGCGGCTCGCTGCGCTTCTTCGTCATCGAGCGTTCCGGCAACCTTGGCGTACGGGTGCGCGATCTGAACAACCCGCGCCGCCTCAACTTCCTCGGACTGAGCTACTTCCCGGTCGACACCGGCTGGGTCTTCAAGGCGCACTTCGAGAGCTACCAGCCGGCGCGGCACATCAAGATCGTGAACATCCTCGGCATGGAGGAAGAGGACGTGTCCCCGGGAGCCGTGGTGTTCACCAAGGACGGCCACGAATGGCGCCTGGATACGGTGCTCGAGCAGCCGGGCGACAAGGAGCTGTTCATCATGTTCGCGGATGCCACCAGCGGCCACGACACTTACGGGGCCGGGCGCTTCCTCTACATTCCGATGCCCGAGAACGGCAGCGCGCTGCTGGATTTCAACAAGGCCTACAACCCACCCTGCGCGCTCAATGACTTTGCCACCTGTCCGCTGCCACCGCCGCAGAACCGCCTGAAGCTCAGGATCGAGGCGGGCGAGAAGACCTACGCGGGCGCGCCTGCGCATCACTCCTGAACGTATTGCCATGGAAGTCGTCTGGAAATCGGCGGATTGTTTCCGCGCCCGCGACCGGCAGGCTCGCGCGCGCGCGGATCCGCAAGGAAATCCCAGCGGGCTGGGAAGCTGCCGGGCGGGAGAATCAGCGCTCCGTGCAGGCGCTGCGCTACGCGTGAGTCGGTGCGCTGGATGAGCCGCTGACGGGCGAGCGGATCACGCGTCGATGAATATCGTCGCGGGGTGTTCCAGGCACTCCTTCAGCCCCTGAATCATCGCGGCCGCATCGTAGCCGTCGACGAAGCGGTGATCAAAGGACGAGGACAGGTTCATGGTGCGCCGGATCGCGATCGCGCCGTCCAGCACCACCGGGCGCTCGATCGCGCGGTTCACCCCGATGATGGCCACTTCCGGAGCGTTGATGATGGGGGTGCTGGCGATGCCGCCGAGCTTGCCCAGGCTCGTGATGGTGATGGTCGAGCCGGTCAGCTCCTCGCGCTTCGCCTTGTTGGTGCGCGCCGCCTCACTCACGCGGCGCATCTCGGCGGCCAGATCCCACAGCGTGCGCGACTGCGCATCGCGCACCACCGGAACCTTCAGTCCGTCCGGGGTCTGGGTCGCAACACCGACGTGCACCGAGCCGTGTCGCACGATGACTGCGCGCTCGGCGTCGTAGTGGGCGTTGCATTGGGGGAAGTCCTTCAGCACGCGCACCAGCGCCAGCGCCAGGAACGGCAGGTAACTCAGCGCCGCAGCTCCGGCGGGCAAGCGGCCGTTGAGATGGCGGCGCAGCGACTCAAGCTCGGTGACATCGAGCTCCTCCACGTAGGCGAAGTGCGGGATGTTGCGCTTCGCCTCGCTCATGCGCTGCGCGATCAGGCGCCGCACGCCAATGACCTTGATCTCCTGCGTCGACCCCGCGGCCGCGGCGCGCGCAGCGGCAGGAACCGCTTTCGGCGCGGGCCGCAACGGCGTCGGCTGCGGACGCCGCGCCACGTACGCCTGCAGGTCCGCCGGCACGATGCGTCCGTTGGGTCCGGATCCGGCCACCTGCCGAAGATCGACGCCGGCCTCGTGCGCGCGGCGCCGGATTGCAGGCGAGGTCGCGACGCGGTCACTGCGTGCGGAAAGTGCCTCCGCCTGCGCGGCCGCCGCACCGTTGCCCGCCGCCGTTGCACGAGGCGCTGCGACCGCCGCTGCAGCGGATTTCGGCGCGGGTGAGGTGTGAGCGGCAGCCGCGGTGTCGGTCTCCAGCACGATCAGTTCGGCGCCCACCGGCACCATCTCGCCGGGCTTACCGGTGGTCGAAACCACGCGCCCGCTGACCGGCGCCGGGACCTCGACGGCCGCCTTCTCGGTCATCACCTCGACCAACACGTCATCCTCGGCGACCGTATCCCCGGGCTTGACGCGCCAGCCGACGATTTCCGCCTCGACCGTACCTTCGCCCAGATCGGGGAGCTTGAAGACGTACCTGCTCATGCAGACTCCATGACCTCTTTGAGAGCGGCGGCGATGCGCGCCTGTCCGGGGAAATAGTCCCACTCGAACGCGTGCGGGTAGGGAGTATCCCAGCCGGTGACGCGTTGTACCGGCGCCTCGAGATTCCAGAAGCAGTGCTCCTGGACCGTGGCCACGAGCTCCGCGCCGTAGCCGTTGAAGCGGGTGGCCTCGTGCACGACCACGCAACGGCCGGTCTTGCACACCGAGCTACACAGGGTGTCGACATCGAGCGGCGCCATGGTGCGCACGTCGACGATCTCGGCGTCGATGGCGAGTGCGCGCACCGCGGCCTCGACCACGTGCACCATGGTGCCGTAGGTCAGTACCGTCACGTCCTTGCCCGCGCGCACGATCTCCGCGCGCCCGATCGGCACGGTGTAATGGCCGTCCGGAACTTCCCCGCGCGGATGCGAGCTCCAGGGCAGCGCGGGCTTGTGGGGGTCCCCGTCGAAAGGGCCGTTGTAGATGCGCTTGGGCTCGAAGAACACTACCGGGTCTTCGTCCTCGATCGAGCTGATCAGCAATCCCTTGGCATCGTAGGGATTGGAGGGCATGACGACCTTGATGCCGCACACGTGGGTAAATATCGCCTCGGGGCTTTGCGAGTGCGTCTGGCCGCCGCGAATGCCACCGCCGCAGGGCGTGCGGATGGTCACCGGTGCGTGGAACTCCCCGGCCGAGCGATGGCGCAGCCGCGCCAGCTCGCTCACGACCTGGTCGAAGCCCGGATAGATGTAGTCGGCGAACTGGATCTCCGCCACCGGCTTCAATCCGTTGGCGCCCATGCCGATGGCGGTGGCGATGATGCCGCCCTCCGCGATCGGCGTGTCGAGCACGCGGTGCTCGCCGTATTTGCGCTGCAGTCCGTCGGTGACGCGGAACACGCCACCGAAATACCCGACATCCTCGCCCAGGATCACCACGCGCGGATCGCGACCGAGCATCACGTCCATCGCCGAGTTCAGCGCCTGCACCATGTTCATGCGCGCCATGCTCAGCCCTCTTTCGCGACCGAGGGCGCCACGCGCTCCTCCTCGGGCCTCGCGCTGCGCAGTGCGCGCATCTGTTCCCTCTGCAGCACCAGGTTCGGCGGCATTTCCTTGAAGACGTCCTCGAACATGGTGGCCGGGTCGAGCGTCGGACCGTGGGTCAGGGTGCCGTACGACTCGGCTTCCTTCCAGCAGGCGGTGACGTGCGCGTCGAGCTCCTTGTGCAGCTCGCCGTGGCGCCCCTCCGACCATTCACCGAGGCTGATCAGGTGCTCCTTGAGGCGCGTGACCGGGTCCCCGAGCGGCCATGACCGCCACTCCTCCTTCGGCCGGTAGCGGGACGGATCGTCGCTGGTGGAGTGCGCCGCCGCGCGATAGGTCACATGCTCGATCAGGGTGGGGCCGCCGCCATGGCGCGCGCGCTGCGCGGCCCATTGCGTGACCGCGTACACGGCCAGAAAGTCATTGCCATCGACACGAATACCGGGGATGCCGTAACCGGGGCCGCGCTGCGCGAAGGTCTTGTGTTCGCCGCCCGCGAAACCCTGGAAGGTCGAGATCGCCCACTGATTGTTGACCAGGTTGAGAATGACCGGCGCCTGGTACACCGCGGCGAAGGTCATCGCGTAGTGAAAGTCGGCCTCGGCGCTCGAGCCCTCGCCGATCCAGCTGGCTGCCAGGCGATCCTCGCCCTTGATGGCCGCTGCCATGGCCCAGCCCACCGCCTGCGGAAACTGCGTCGCAAGGTTGCCGGAGATGGAGAAGATATTGCCCTTGCCCCAGTGATACATGATCGGCATCTGCCGTCCCTTGCACATGTCGCGGGTGTTCGACAGGCACTGGCACATCAGGTCGACGAGGTTTCTGCCGCGCACCACGTGCAGACCCTGCTGGCGGTAGGAGGGAAACAGCATGTCTCCCGGCTGCAGCGCCATTCCGGCTGCCACCGCGACGGCCTCCTCCCCGGTCGACTTGATATAGAAGGAGATGCGGCCCTGGCGCTGGATCTTCTGCATGCGGTCGTCAAACAGCCGGGTCAACAGCATGTGGCGCAGCGCCACCTGCAGTTCCGCAGGCTCCAGGTGCGGGTTCCACGCACCGACCGCCCGGTGATCATCGCCCAGTACCCGCACCAGCTCGACCGACAGGTTCTCGATGTCGGGCGCGGAGGCGGTCACGTCCGGGCGATTGACCGCCCCGGCGGGGGAGATCTGCACGTAGCTGAAATCGGGTTCCTGACCGGGTCGGGCCGGTGGCGATGGAACATGCAAGCGCGACCGTGGGGTCATGGGGCTGCCTCTTTTGCGCTCCGGGGTGCGACAATTGCGGGGGCGTGTTCGGCAGGATTGTAGTCGCCTCACACGGGTAACACTACGATGAAGACCAGACACACCTTCCGCGGTGTCGTGTTGCGCAACGCAGTGCGCCAAGGGCCTGCGAGTCCTGCCGGACATAAGTCGGCCTCGCCCGCCCCGCCCGGCAAGGCGCGGGTGCGCGTCGGGCGGCAAGTGGCCGGCCGCGCGGGCAAGGGCGTGAGCGTGATCAGCGGCCTTCCGTTCGATGAGACGCAGCTCGAGGAACTGGCGTCGCGGCTGAAGCGACTGTGCGGCGCGGGCGGGGCGGTGCGGAACGGCGTGATCGAGATCCAGGGCGATCACCGCGAGCGGCTGGTCGAGGAGCTGTGCAAGCTCGGGCTTGAGGCGAAGCGCTCCGGGGGCTGAAGCCTTGACGCATCCGCATGCAGGGCGCCCGCGGCGCTGCCGCTTGGCTTCTCAAGTGGTATCTGCCCTGATTTATTGCTATAGAAGAGAGTGTCGCAGAACAGGTACGGGGCAATAAATGCAAAACAATCCTGAAGAATCACCCCGGACGCCGAACGGCAACGCGCTGCTGTTCGCGCGTAACTTCTTTCGCCACCCGCGCATGCTCGGCTCCATCGTCCCGAGTTCCCGCTTTCTCATCAAGCAGCTGTTGGAACCGATCAACTGGGCACGCGCGCGGGTGATCGTCGAGTACGGTCCGGGAGTCGGTGGCATCACGCGCGAGGTACTGCGGCGCATGCGCCCGGATGCCACGCTGATTGCGATCGAGATGAACCCGGATTTCGTCGGCTACCTGCGCGGCTCCATCATCGACCCGCGGCTGCGGGTCGTGGAGGGTTCGGCCGTTTCGGTGGTGGAATGCCTGCGCGGCTTCGGCCACCCGCGCGCCGACTACATCATCTCCGGCATTCCCTTCAGCACCATTCCCGCGCAGCTGCGCGAGCGCATCCTGCGCAAGACGGCCGACGTGCTCGAGCCGGGCGGCGCCTTTCTCGTCTACCAGTTCTCCACGCGCGTGCTGCAGGACCTGAAGCGCGTGTTCGGCTACGTGGGGCGCAAGTTCGAGCTGCTCAACGTGCTGCCGGCGCACCTGTTCATCTGCCAGCCGGTCACCGCCTAAAGAGCGCCCGCTAGGATGAGTCAGGGCGCCGCGGTGCGCAGCGAGCGCAAGAGCTCCTCGCCGAAATAGCCCGCAGGGATCGTGCCCTGCTTCATGAACTCAAGGTGGAAGCGCTTGGCGGCGAAGCGTGCGCCGAGTTCCTGCTGCGCGCGCCGGCGCAGCTCCAGAATCTGCTCCTTGCCGAGCCGGTAGGTGAGCGCCTGGGTCGGCCAGCGCGAGTAGCGCGTCACCGCCGCGCGCGCTGACTTGCAGCTGGCGGCCTTGACATCGGATTTCAGCGCGGCGGCGTCCTGGCACGAGCCCGGCAGGAAGTCGACAACCTGCGAGAACAGCGTCACCGCATCCTCAAAGGACATCCGTCCGGTGTGGATGCCGGTATCGATGCGCACCCGCAGGTCGCGGTAGAGCTTGCCGCGCAGCTGATAGAGGTGTTCCTCGGGGGAATAGAAGCCGTGCGGCGCTGCCGGCTGCGGCTCGGCGAGCAGCGCTTCGGAGTACAGCGCCCAACCCTCGGCGGCCATCGAGTCCTCCCACATGGACGAGGAATCCTCCACCGCCCCGGGCGTGAGCCAGCGCACCGGGGAGATCTGGCTGCGGTACTGCGTCATGACCTTGTAGTGCCAGTCGTGGCCGGGGAAGCCCTCGTGCCCGGCAAGGTCGGGCATGGCCGCGTAGTTGTGCTCCTGGCGCAGCTGCGCGAGGTCATCCCCGGTCGGGGTCACGTAGAAACGTCCCACGCCGGTCTTCTTGAACGGCGGCGCCGGATAGTAGGCCGCCCCTTCAATCGCCGCGCGCAGCGGCGGGGGCGTCACGGTGACCTCGAGACGATAGTCGGCCGGCACGTCGAACAGCCCGGTCGCACGCGCGTAGGCCACCAGCCGCTGACCGGTCTGGCGGTAACCCTCCACCATCTCCGCATCCGTGTGCGGGGCGTTCTGGCTGAGCTGGGCAAACACCTGGCGCACGCTCTCGGCGCCGTCCTCGCCCGTCGGCCACTTGTGGCTCACCGCGATCTCGCCCGCCAGCGTGACCATCTCGGCGCGCGTGCGTTCGACCACCGGCCAGGAGGCGCTGAACAGGCCTGCGGCCGTGTCGGCCAGGCGCAGATTGTTGTGCAGCGCCCAGTCGTACTCGCTCTCGCCGAAGGCAAACTGATCGGCGTGGTAGGCAGGCTTGGGCGTGAGGTCCTCGGTCTCGTCGGCGTCATCACCGTCGTCCCCGTCGCCGTCGACGAAGAAGGTGCGCGCCACGAAATCGCGCAGCTGCCGATAGGCGCTGGCGGCCTGGTTGCCGGCCGCCTGCAGTTCGTGCAGCAGCGCCTCGCGCTGCGCAGAGGCGATGTCGGTCGCGGCGATCTGCTGCAGGGTCTTGCTGAAGTACTCCGCATCCGCCGCGCTGCTTTGCAATCCGTACTCGGTGAGCACGCGCCAGTCGGCCGTGTTGTGCGCGCCGATCCCAGCGCTGAGCTGGGCTTGCGCGGTGGCAAGATACGCAGGCACCGCGCGGGCGCGCGCGATCACCGCCTGCCACTCCGCGTCGGTCCCGTAGGTGGCCGAGCCGGTCGGCGTCATTCCCTGGATCTGCCAGTCGACACCGCGGAACGGCTCATCGACGTAGGAATCAATCGCGCGCTGCTGGTGGCGACGCACCTGGTGTTCGTGCGCGAGAAAGGCAATCTGCGCCAGCGCCACCGAGCGATCGATGCGCCGCCGCGCCGTCAATCCCGCCGGCGCCAGCGCCGCAAAGCGCGCGCGGAACTCGCCGAGGCGCAGGTCCTCCTTCTGCAGCGCTTGCGGGGAATAATCGCGTAGCCTGCCATCGACCTGCTGCAGATGCGGATCGAACGCGCTGCCGCCAAGATAGGTCGCGACCACCGGATACTGCTGCAGCACGTAGCTGACATATTCGTGCTCGACCACGGCGAAGCGGGCATCGGCTGCGTGCTGTGCCGGCACGGGCTGCGCTGCCGGGGGCTTGGCGGCCGCAGCCGCGGCGGCAACCGCAAACAGCGCGACCAGCCGCGCGAGCTGCCTTGGGCGACAGGGGTGCCTCACATTGAGTCCTTCTTCAGCCGCCGTGCCGGCCGGCCGCGAAGCATACGCCGCGGAGCCCCCGCGAGCGAAGCCCCGCAGCGCCGCGCGAGGTTTGACAGCCCCGCGCCTGGGCGAGGATGCTCCTTGCATGACCCTGTCGCAGAGCGAGCGCGAGCGCTACCAGCGTCACCTGGCGCTTCTCGAGATCGGGACGGCTGGCCAGGAGAAGCTCAAGGCGGCGCGCGTGCTCATCGTCGGGGCCGGCGGCCTCGGCTCCCCCGCGGCCCTGTATCTGGCGGCGGCCGGCTGCGGAACGCTGGGACTCCTCGACTGCGACTGCATCGAGCTGTCCAACCTGCAGCGCCAGGTGCTGTTCGACACCGGCGAGCTCGGCCGAGCCAAGGCGGATGCCGGCGCGGAGCGCCTCGCAGCGCTGAACCCGGCCATCCGCATCGTTGCACACCGCGCCGAGCTCAAGGCAGCCAACGTGCGCGAGCTGTTCAGCCAGTACGACCTGGTGCTGGATGGCACCGACCGCCTGGCGACGCGTTATCTGATCAACGACGCCTGCGTGATCCTCTCGCTGCCGCTGGTGTCTGCGGCCATCCATCGCTTCGAGGGTCACCTGATGACCTATGTGCCGGGGCGGGGGCCGTGCTATCGATGCTTATTCCCAAACTCCGCCGATGGCCTGGTGGCCAACTGTAGCCAGGCCGGAGTGCTCGGCGTGCTGCCCGGAGTGCTCGGCACACTGCAGGCGACCGAGGCCATCAAGCTCATCACCGGCGTGGGCGAGCCACTGATCGGGCGGCTCCTGACGTACGATGCGCTGCAGATGCGCTTCCAGCAGTTCACCATGACCCGCCGGGTCGATTGCGCGGTGTGCGGCGACGCTCCCACGATTCGCGAGCCGTTCGACGCACTGCCGCCAGGCGGCGGCGCGACCGCGCGAGGCCGCGACATACGGCGCCTGTCAGCGCCCGAGCTGGCCCAGTTGTTGGGCACAGCGCCGCTGCTGGTCGACGTACGCGAGGTGCGCGAATTCAGCGCCGGCCACCTGCAGGGCTCGGTCAACATTCCGCTCGGACAGCTGCCGCAGCAGCTGGCGCAGATTGCCCCCGACGCCGCGCCGGTCTTCATCTGCCGCAGCGGCGGGCGCAGCCTGGCTGCCTGCCAGATGGCGTTGCAGGCGAACATCGCCGCGCCGGCTAACCTCGAGGGAGGCCTCATCGCCTGGGCCGCCGAGGTCGATCCGGCGCTGTACGTGCTGTAAGCCCTCAGCGACTGCCGAGCGCCGGCTGCGGCTGCTTCACGTAATCCTGCATCACCACCTTCTCGAGCAGCTCGGGTGGCAACAGCCCCTGCGCGACGATGAAATCGTGGTAGGCCTGGGTGTTGAACTTCTCACCCATGGCAAGCTCGGTCTTCGCCCGCAGCGTTTCGAGCTTGCTGTAGCCGAAGAAATATGATGTCGCCTGACCGGGAGCCATGAAGGTGTAGCGGTCGATCTCTTCCTTGGCGAGCGGCTCGGACAGCACCACCTCGTCCATCAGGATGCGCTTGGCCTGCTCGGGCTTGAGCATGCCGAGGTTCAGCATCGGATCGAGGAAGGCGCGCGCCGCGCGCATCAGCCGCGCCGACAGCACGGCGAGCTGCGCCTCGGGCGGCAGGTAGGGCTTCATGAAGGCCTCCGAGTACAGCGCCCAGCCCTCGACGTTGGCGCTGTTGAACGCAAACAGCGCCCGCGCCGTGGATACGCCGCCTTCGAGCATGGCCGCGAACTGCAGCTCATGGCCGGGGCGGGCCTCGTGCGCGGTGAGGTCCCAGGTGATGGCGTCGTAGTTGAAGTCATCCATCTCGGCCTTCGACTCGGCGTTGGGATTGGAGGTGGGCAACACGAACTCGCCGGCCTCGCCGGTGTTGCCGATCAGGCGCGGCAGGCTCAGGTGCGGTGCCGGGGTCGCGGCCGTCTCCGCCGCGGTGGCGAGCCGGATGACCGCCTGACGGTCCGGCAGGGAGATCAGGTGCTGATCGCGCACGATCTGCTCGATGGCCGTGAGGCGATCGCGGTAGACCGCGAGCAGCCGATCGTTCGGGATGCGCTGCTTCTTCAGCTCACGCATCACCGCGCGATAGTCGCCCGACTTCCAGCCGTGCTGGCGGGCGATGACGGCCGACAGCGCCTGCATCTCGTCGCGCGTCTGCGCGAAGGTGAACAGCGCCCGGTCCATCAGCTCACGCGGGTCCATAGTCACGCCGAACTGCTTGAGGTTGTCGGCATAGATCTCGGGGGGCAGCAGGTTGCTGGTACGCGCGCGCGGCAGCACCGCCGAGCGCACCCAGGCGGCGTAGCCATCCAGCTGGGTGCCAAGCGTTGCCAGCTCCTTCTCCCAGCCCTTCAGGCCCTTCAGGCCGCTCTTCTGGAAAAGATCGTGGATACCGGAAAGGTACTGCGGCTGGTTCTTGAGGTTCTGCTCCAGCTCCACCGACCAGGGGGCGGTCAGTGCGCCATCGCCGAGCCGCTCCTCGATACGCTGCCGCGCAAGCGTTGCCACCGGCACCAGGCCCGGCTGCGCACCGATATAGCGCTTAAGGCGCACCAGCGCGGCCGGGTAGCGCGACTTCGCGGTGCGCTTGTCGAGCAGATGCTGGAAACCCTGATAGATGGTTTGTGGCAGATCGAAATACGGCAGCAGCAGACGGTCATGCAGCTGATCGGTGGTGAGCTGGTCACGGGCGGCCTTGATGAGGATCTGAAGGTCCTCCTTCACGCGCGGGTCGCTCTCGCTGCCGAGCGCAGCTTCGAACTGCTTGGCGACCGCATCCATGTCCGCTTCCTCGCGCGTGACGGTGCCGACTTTCAGATCGATGATCTCTGCGTCGTGTCCCTCCACGCCGAAACCGGACGCCTGCTCGGGGGCGTACTTCGCCTGCGCGGCGAGCAGCACGTCCGAATAATGATTGCTCTGGGTAATCCAGGCCGGGCTCTCGCACCAGCCGACCGAAGCCACGCACACCCCTGCCGCGGCAAGAATCAACTGCACCGGACGCTTCATTTTTGGCGACCCCGCCTGTGAGGGTGGCGATTGTACGCACTCAGGTGCCGCACCGTGGGTGGCCACGGCGGCAGGACGAGGCGCCGCCGCGCCAGGCGGAGTCGCCGCACGCTCAGACGTGCCGTACTTGAGCCCCGCGCTGTCAGCTGTCGGGGTGACAGCGGGACTTGGCGAATGAGGGCGCCGATGAGGGCGGCAGCTCGATGCGACGCTTGAGCAGCTCGCAGGCACTCCTGGGCTCGTCCACGAACTCGAACAGACCAAGATCCTGCGCCGCGATGGTGCCGTGGCGCACCAGGGCATCGAAGTTGATCACTTCCTTCCAGTACGCGGAGCCGTACAGCAGTACCGGGATCGGGCGGTCGAGCTTCTGGGTCTGCGCCAGTGTCAGGATCTCGAACAGCTCGTCGAAGGTGCCAAAGCCTCCGGGGAAAGCGATCAGTGCGCGCGCCATATGCGCGAACCAGAGCTTGCGCATGAAGAAGTAGTGGAACTCGAAAGAGAGCTGAGGGGTGATGTAGGCATTGGGTCGCTGCTCGTGCGGCAGGCCGATGTTCAGACCGACGCTGCGACCGCCGGCCAGCGCAGCACCTCGGTTGGCCGCTTCCATGATTCCCGGGCCGCCCCCTGAGCACACCACCAGCCGCTCGCCGCCGTCCGCGCGGCTCCACTCGGTCACCAGCCGTGCAAGCTCGGTCGCCTCATCGACGAAGTGCCCGAGCGGGCCGCCGCCGCGCAGGCGCGCCGAACCGAAGAACACCACCGTCGCGCTCACTCCGGCGACGCTGAACGCACGCAGCGGCGCGAGGTACTCGGAGACGATGCGCACCGGGCGCCCTTCGTCGGAGTCGATGAAGTCCGGATCGTGGTAGGCGAGCGGCGGTGTTCGCACCTTGCACTCCTTGGAGGGGTGCGTCCCTTCGGCGGACGCAGGCCGAGCACTCTAACGAAAAGCGCCCCTCGCGTGCGACACTCCCCACCAATGCGAACGCCCACGTGCGGCTTTGCCTGGCTGCTGCCGGCGCTGGCGGCCGGCCTGTGCGCGAGTGCCGCGGCGCCGGATCTGCCGCGCATCGATGCCGCCACGACACTGCTGGTGGTTTCACCTCACCCGGACGATGAGACGCTGTGCTGTGCCGGTGTCATCGGGCGGGTGCTGCACGCCGGCGGTCGCGCGAGCGTGGTGTGGATCACCAGCGGGGATGCGTCCCGGCTGACGCTCATGCTGAGCGAGCGAAGCGTATTCAGCAATCCCGCGCAGGCGCGCCAGCTCGGGCAACGGCGCATGGCCGAGGCGCGCGCCGCGGCGACGCTGCTCGGGGTGCCCGCGAGCGGGCAGTTGTTCCTCGGCTATCCGGACGGCGGCCTGTCCGCGCTGCTCGCCGAGCACGGCCCGATTGCCTATACCTCGCCGTTCACGGCTGCGGCCGCCGTCCCCTATCCCGGCGCGCTGTTTCCCGGCCACCCCTACAGCGGCGACAGCCTGGCGCGCGACTTCGCGGCGGTGCTCGATGAGCTGCGGCCCACGCTGATCCTTGCCCCGAGCCCGCTCGACAGCCACCCCGATCATCGCGCCGCGGGGCTGCTCACGATTGCCGTGACCACGCGCCGCGGCACGCTCGGGGAAGTGCATTACTGGATCGTGCACGGTGGTGAAGGCTGGCCGAGTCCGCGCGGCCTGAGCGAAGGCATCCCCCTCACGCCCGCGCCGCTCGGCCGCTCACTCGCCTGCGTGCCCTTTTCACTCGCGCCCGCGGAGGAAGATCTGAAGCTGCAGGCGCTCAGGGCTTACGACACGCAGATGCAGGTGATGGCGCCCTTTCTTCTGGCGTTCGTGCGAACGACGGAAGTGTTCTGCCAGGGCGCCGCTGGCGAGCTCCCGCCAGCTCCGTGAGCCGTGGTGTGGCTCAGGGCCTGCGCCAACGGTCCAGCTGCCGATCGAGTGCGCCGGCGATGTTCTCGCGCAGCCGATCGAACCAGGCACGGCGCCGCCAGTGGTGGCGGCTGATCGCATTCGACACCGCCATGTCGGCTGCAAAGAGTGCCGCCACCGCCTCGGCGAAGCGCCGATCGGCCACCTCCTGGTTCGCCTCGAGGTTCCAGCGCAGGCTCCAGCGATCAAGGTTGCTCGAGCCTATCGACACCCACTCATCGCACAGAATGATCTTCGCGTGCAGCATGTAGGGCTGATACTCGAATATCTGCACGCCGTTGCGCAGCATCCTGCCGTAGAAGCGCCGCGCGGCATGGCGCACCCACGGATGATCGGTACGCGGGCCTGGCATCACCAGCCGCACGTCGACGCCGCGGCGTGCCGCGCGGCGCAGCGCGGTGCGAAATCGCCGCGAGGGCACGAAGTAGGCGCTCATGATCCACACCCGCGTTGCGGCGCTGTCGATGCGGCGGATCACCCCGTTGGCGAGTATCGAACGGTGGCGCGCTTCCGACAGCGCCAGCCGGCCGGCAGCCCCGCCATCCAAGGGCGCAGCAGAGGGCATGGCGGGCAAAGCGAGCTCGGCGCCGCAGCGGCGCCAGGTGCGCGCGAACGCGCGCTGCCAATCGGCAACGACCGGGCCCTCGATCTCGACCATCACCTCGCGCCACGGGCCGCGCGGGCCACCGGCAAAGTCATCCGTGAGCCCTGCCCCGCCGACGAACGCCGTGCGCCCATCGGTGAGCAAGAGCTTGCGGTGGTCGCGCAACAGGTTGGCCAGGCGCTTGTTGAGGCTGAGCGGGTTGAAGAAGCGCAGCTCCACACCGGCTGCGAACAGCTGCCGCCGGTCTGCGCGCGAGAGCCGCAGCGCGCCGAACCCGTCGAATACCACGCACACGCGCGCGCCACGTCGCACCGCGGCGACAAGAGCGGCGACGAAGCGCGTGACGACGACGCCGGAGCGCACCAGGTACATCTCCAGCAACACCGATTCGTGCGCCGCATCGATGGCGGCCAGCATGCGCTCGAAGAACTCGCCGCCGCCGTCGAGCAGCCGGAATGAGTTTCCGGTTCGCCACGGCCAGCCGGTGGTTGTAAATTGCTCTTTATCCCAGCCGGCCGCCATGGAGGCCACAATGACCGACCCGCGGATGAGACGCCACATCCGGATGCTGCTGCTGAGCTTGGCACTGCTCGCTCCGGCGCTGGCCGCGGCGGATGTCGCCGACGCCGTCAACGCGGTGCGCTACGGCGGCTGCGGCAGCGGCAGTCAGCGCGCCGCGCCGCTGCGCGAGAACGCAGCGCTCGATGAGGTCGCGCACCGGCTCTCGCAGGGCACCGACCTGCGCACGGCCGAGCAGTTTGCCAACTATCACGCGGTCAGTTCCTTCTCCGTCAGCATTACCAACGTGCCGCCCAGCGGCGACATCGCGGGCATGATCACCCAGCAGTACTGCCAGCAGCTGGCCAACCCCGCCTTCCGCGAGATCGGCACCTGGCGCAAGGCCAGCACCGTGTGGATTGCCCTGGCGCAGCCGTTCCGACCGCCGCAACCGCGCGAGCTTGGCGCCATCAGCCGCCGCGTGCTGGCGCTGACCAACCAGGCGCGCGCGCGCGCGCGGCGCTGCGGGCCCACGCCCTTCGCCGCGGCGCCGCCGTTGATGCTGAACCCGACCCTGCGGCGTGCCGCGCTCAGCTATGCGCAGCAGATGGCGCTGTTCGGCTACATGGATCACACCGGTCATGATGGCAGCTCGCCCGCCGAGCGCATCACCCGCAGCGGCTATGTCTGGCGCGAGATGGGTGAGAACCTCGCCAGCGGCGTCATGAGCCCCGAGGAGGTGGTTGACGGCTGGCTGCACAGCCCCGAACACTGCGCGAACCTCATGGATCCGCTGTACCGGGAGATCGGCGTGGGGTTTGCGGTGAACCGACACGACGATGCGGGCGTTTACTGGGCGATGGAGTTCGGCACGCCGCCCTAGCGGCGCAACACGCGCTCGTGGGCGTGCTCGAGCGTGACGATGCTGCCGGCAATCAGATAGAAGGCCGCGAACCAGGCCAGACTGCGCGTGAGCAGGACGTTCAGTGTCTTGTAGATCAGCGGCGCATGGCCGAAGTGCTCGGTCGCCTGTACGGCGCCGATCAGGATGGCGCCCGCCGCGGCCAGCATCAGCACCGGACCGGCCGGCGAGCGTGCCGCCTGCGGGTCGGCCGGGACTCTCGCTGGCACCGGCAGCCGCCGGTACCACACGGTGAGCACGGTCAGCCCGAATACGGAACTCAGGTACTGCAGCACGTGACACAACGGACCGCTGTAGGAACCGATGGTCACCGGCGCGCTGAGTGCTGTAACCCTTTGCACCATCCAGCCGTCCAGGTGGGTGAACGAGTCCCACAGCAGGTGGGTCCAGATGCCGAGCAGGATCGCCAGCGGTGCGAGCAGCCACTCGCGCGGGCGGCGCCGAAACGGCTCCAGCGCCGCCAGGCACACCCAGCGCGCGCGCGCCGACAAGAGCGCGGTGAGCGGCCCCCTGAGCAGGAACACGGCGGCCAGCACGATGCAGCCGAGCGCGAGAGTGGTGGTGTAGGAGTGCTCGAAGGAGTGCGTATCGAGCACGGTATGGTTGAGTTGCCCAGGCAGGAAATAGGGCAGATCCGGAACGATCGAGCCGATGACCAGCGGCGCGGTGCGCAGGTACGCCAGGCCGCGCAACGGCAGCACTGCCGCGGGATGCGCTAAAGTGAACGGCACGGACGCCTCTTTAGGCCGACTGCCGCGAACGCGGCACCACGCGGATGCGCAGGTCCCGGCCGATCCATGTCGCGCCGTGCCGAAACGTCAGATCGACGCAGCGACCACTGGCGAGGCGCGCCGTGTCGATGTCCAGCAGGTGCAGCCCGAGGCAGTTGGCCGTGGTGTCCTGCTCGCGCACGTCCTGCCAGCCATCCAGCCCCCAGCGCACCGCGCCCGCTTCCTTCAGCGCGATGCTGAGCGTACAGCCCTGTGGCAGCTCCGCCACCGGCGCCTGCTCGCACCAGATGACGCGCGTCAGCGTCGGTCGCTCGCCCCGGTAACGCTGCCACACCGACGGCGGGCGATCGATGGGACGCTTGAGGGCGCGCGAGGCCGCAAGCTTCAGGTACTCGGCATGCGCCCATACCAGCGGCATGGCGGCGCCGGTCGGACGCCCGGGAGCCAGCCCACGCGCTTCGATGGGCGCCGTATCCCAAATCTGTTCCGGCAACATGCCGCCCGCGGAGGCCATGCGGGTCATCGCCGTCAGGTACGGCAAGGCATCGCGGCCCAAGCACAGCTCGTAGTGTCCGCGCTCGCCGGTGAGCAGCGGCCAGGCACGGCCGCGCCCGGTGCCGTCATAGGCGCTGCCATCGTCATGCTCGCCGTAGCCGTCCTCGTTGTAGCGGTGCCAGCACGGGCCTGAAGGTGTGTCGACCTTCAAGAGCGCGTCGGCCACCTTGACGCTCGCCAGCACCAGAGGATCCTCGGCGCGGCGCAGCCCGAAGCGCACCAGCTGCAGAAAATCGACGCCCACCTGCGCGCTGGCCGGCAGGCTCGGATCCTTCTGCAGATTCCTGATGGGCAGCACGGCCTCGAGCGGACCGCCGGCATCGGTCAGCGTCCGCGCGGGCGCCACCCGCACGTAATAGCCCGGCACGCCGTAGAGGTGCGCCAGCGGCACGTCACGCACCGCGGTCCAGTCCTCGAGCCGCGCGTTCCAGTAATCGGCAAATGCCAGTGCAAGATCGCGGCCGTCCGCGGGCAGGTAGCGCGCACCGGCCACCAGCGCTGAGATGCACACCGCCAGCGTGAAGGCGTTGAGGCCGGCGTCTTCCTCCCAGCGATCCTGATCGCTCGCCGGTCCGTTTTGCACCAGGAACGACAGCGCGCGGTGGATCAGGTCGGTGACCTTGGTGCCCTCGAGCGCCTGGCCCTCATCCAGCGCAACCGCGAGCAGCACCGGGAATGCGGTCTCATCCAGCTGCAGACCGAGCCAATAGCCCTTGCCGCCGAGCCATTGATTCTGGTTCCAGTGACCATCGGCGTGCTGCGTGGCCAGAAGGTAGCGCAGGGTGTTGCGTGCCTCGTGCGCCGCGCCGATCGCGAGCAGCGCGCCGGCGCTCTCGACCAGATCGCGCGGCCACACCAGGTGGTAACCCTCGCGCTCCTCGTGCGTGTTGCCCCATGGCACGCTCAGGGAAGCCACCATCGCGCCGGGGTAGGTCTTGTCCTGATGCGCGCGCAGCACCATGGTCGAGATGCGCACCTGCGCGGCGCACTCCGCTGGCAGATCCGCGCACAGGGCCTGCTCCGGCGCGCACTGCGCGTGCCAGTCTGTCCAGCTGTCGCGCTGGCGCTCCCAGGAGAGTTCGAACGGCTCGGTCAGCGAGGTGAGCGCCAGCGTAGCCGCGGAATCGGCGCTGCTGGCAAAACCGAGCGCCAGCATGGCCTGCCGGGGCAACTCGCCGATCAGCGCCACGTTGCCGGGTCCGGCACTTTCGTACTCCCAGGTCAGCGCGCCGTTGTGCGAGAAGTCCTGCCATCCATCGCTGCTGCCGACGACACCCGCACTCGCACGGCCCCAGGCATCCTGTTGTCGGGTAGTGACAGCGGCCAGTGCCAGTCCGAACGGCCCCTGCTCGGCCCACAGCATGCGGCGCCCGCGGTGCGCGACGACCTGCGCGGTGTTGTTCGCGCCGGTGCCGCCGAGGTGCGGTGCGAGCAGCGCATAGGGTCGCAGCGTCGCATCTCCGCTCAGCTCCACCTCGATGAGCAGCACGTCACGGTGCTCACTCGGGGTGACCCGCAGCGTGAGCTCGAAGCGCTCGTGGTGGTGTACGATTCGCACCGCCGGCGCACCGGGGGCGGCGGGCTCAAGCGCGTGCCGCCACATGCGCTTGACCTCGACCCAGAAGCCGCGGCCATCGGCCACGATGAAGCCGAGGTCGCGGATCTGCGGCAGGTCGACGCGCGGATAGTAGACCTCGTTGATAATGCCGCCGCCGATGGTGAACCACAGGCGCGAGGAGCCCAGCGAGCAGCCGACCATCTCCTTGGCACTGCTGCACCAGGTCGGCGCAAGACCGGGCCCCCCCGGCGCTGCGCTCATAGCCTGCCGCGCGCCTCGCCGTGCGCGGCCTCCGCGACCAGCACCAGCTTACCGGCACCCTGGTGCCACAGCCGCAGCCCACCGAGGAACGCGTTACGGTTGTCCCCCAGCCGCACGTGCGGGGGAAGCTTCTTCATGCGCACGGCGTTGCCGCCGCCGAGCACCACGTAGTCCGCCTCGAAGGCGGTCTTCAGATCTGCGATCACCTCGATGACGGCCTTGCGCCATTGCTTGTTGCCGAGTCGTTCGCGGCCGCGCTCGCCGACATAGTCCTCGAAGGTGAGGCCGCGCTTGTAGGGCATGTGGCCGACCTCGGTGGGCTCGACCACGCGGTCGATGATCAGCGTCGCGCCCAAGCCGGTGCCCAGTCCGAGAAACAGCATGCGCCCGCCGGTGTAGCTGCCGATCGCCTGCATGGCCGCGTCATTGATGATGCGCACCGGCTTGCCCAGGGCGCGGGCAAAGTCATAGCCCACCCAACCCTTGCCGAGGTTGTGCGGCTCGGCGGCGATCCTGCCGCGAAATACCAGGCCCGGGTAACCCATGGAGACTGCATCGTAGGGGATAGCGCGGGTGAGCCTGCGCACCTCGCGCGTCATGCGCGAAGGCAGCATGGCCGGTCCCGAGTCGAATTTCTGGATCGTGCCATGGGCGCCGACGCGAAGTTTCACGTGCGAACCGCCAACATCGAGGACCAGGATGTGTCGGGCAGCAGATGCCCGGGAGCGTTTCCTTTTGGCGCGCATCGCTGGATTCTCCCCGCAAGCCCTGCCGGCGTGCAAACGCTTGGGTCACATGGCGCATCTAACCCTGCAGTGCATTGACAACGGCGAAAGGCGGAGGGCGCATGATTCGGCCACACAATCTGGGAGTTGCTCTGCTGGTTCTCACCCTGAGCGCGGCGTGGACCGCGGTGCGTGCCGGCGAGACCTCCAAGGTCGTCGGTTCGATCGATGTTGGCGCAGGCGAGCACACCGGGGACCTGTCCACGGTCAACGGCTCGATCCACGTCGGCGAGCATGCCGTCGTGGGCAGCGCCCGCACCGTCAACGGCGGCATCGAGCTGGAATCGCACGCGGGTGCGGCTGAGCTCAAGACGGTCAACGGTTCGGTTCATCTCGCGCAGGCGGTCCGGATCGGCGGCAACGTGCGCACGGTCAACGGCAAGCTGCGGCTGGAGGACGGCGCCGAGGTGAGCGGGCAATTGCGGAACGTGAACGGCGCGATACGCATCGCCGCGGCCCACGTCGGCGGGGGCATCCAGACCACGACCGGCAGTATCGAGCTCGGACCGGATGCCCATGTGGAAGGCGGGATACACATGGAGAAGGACGACAGCTCGGTGAACTCCGAGAGCCCTCCACGTGTGGTCGTAGCAGCCGGCTCGGTCGTGGCCGGCACGCTCAGGTTCGATCGCCCGGTAAAGCTCTATGTGAGTGAGCGCGCAACGATCGGTCCGGTCGAAGGGGCCGTCGCGGTGCCCTTCTCCGGCGCCGAACCCCCGAATTGATCGTATTTGAGTATTTGACTTAATTCGCCCGCAGGAAACGCCGCCAGAGCGCGGCGGCGGTCGCAGCCCCACCCCGCGGAACCCATACGACCGCCAGCCAGACGCTGCGCCAGCAGGCCTGCAACGCTGGGAGCCGCGCTCGGCCTCGCCCGGCTCGCGCAGCCGGGCATCCCCGCCCGCCCCGCCACGAGCCGCTGAACTCAGCCGTCGAAATGCGCCGCCAGTACCGCGCGCGCCGCGCGCCCCGCCTGCAGATCCAGGCAGTTCACGATCGCCAGGCGAAAGCCGCCCGGCGGCATCAGGTGCGCCGCCGCCGGACGATCCGGGTGAAAGGTGATCTGCACGCTCGTCACCTGCGGCATGGCCCGCACGCGCGCCACCAGCTGCGCGCTCGGGTACAAGTGCTCGCGGCCGTGCGGGCCGAACAGCACCACGCTATAGCCGTCACGACGCTCGCGATCATCGAACACCCACGCGCCGCGCCCGTACAGGCCGACGACGGCATCGAGCCAGCCGCGACCGTACAGATCCGGCCACTGGTCGGAGAAACGCAGGTGCACATCGATGATGCGTCCGCCGATGGTCTCAAGGTTGATCATGCCGGTGTAGGAAGCGAGGTGGCTAGCGAGCCAGCCCGCGAGGAAGGACTCCAGCTGCGGCCGGTGGCCGGCCTCGATCGTCCAGTAGTCGAAAGCCCCGCGCCCTGCGGGGCGGCCGCACACGTGTCGCCACCACGCCGCCCTGCCCGCCACGATTGCGATGTCGGAACTCAGGTGCTCGCCTTGCAGCAGCGTCATCCAGAAGTAGCCCGGCCGCATCTGCCGCCGGTAGTGCTCAGGATCGGTGAGCACCTCGCTGCCCACGCCCATGCCCTGCAGGTTCGCGATCGGCTTGGAGAACACCGGAAACTGCGGCGGATAGACTCCGTGCGGTCCGTAGCTCAGTCCCTGCGACTCGGCCACGCGCAGCTTGTCGTACACCCAGCGATGGGCCGGGTACCACAGGTACGCGTCGGGGTCCTCGGTCGGAATGCAAAGCTGCGGCGGGCACTCGACGCTCTCGAAGTACTGAAGACGCCAGGGGTCGGCTTCGCAGAACGGCATCGCGTACGCGCCTTGCGCGGCGGCTCGATCAGCGCGGCGCCTAGAAGAGCCCGCTGATGCGCCCCGCCGCGTCCACGTCGATGTTGCTGGCCGCCGGGACCTTGGGCAGTCCCGGCATGGTCATGACATCCCCGCAGATCATGATCACGAACTCGGCCCCCGCGGCGAGGCGCACTTCGCGGATGTTGACCACGTGATTGGAGGGCGCGCCACGAAGCTTCGGATCGGTCGAGAACGAGTACTGCGTCTTCGCGACGCATACCGGGTAGTGGCCGTAGCCGCTCTCCTGCAGGCGCTGGATCTGAGCGCGCACCTTGGCATCAGCGCTGATGTCGCTCGCGTGATAGATCTGCGTGGCGATCGTCTTCATCTTGTCCCAAAGCGTGGCCTCGTCCGGGTAGACGAAGCGGAAGTGGTTCGGCTGCTCGCACAGGCGCACCACCTCGCGCGCCAGCTCCACCGCACCGGCACCGCCGTGCGCGAAGTGCGTCGCGCCGATGACGCGCACGCCCTGGGTACCGAGGCGCTCGCTGAGCAGCTGAATCTCGCGCTCACTGTCTTCGGCGCGGCGGTTGATGGCCACCGCGCACGGCAGCCCGTAGCGGTTGAGGACATTGTCGATGTGCCGCTGCAGGTTGACCGCCCCCTGCTCCAGCGCCGCAAGGTTCTCGCTCTTGAGGTCGGCGAGCTCGACTCCGCCGTGGTACTTGAGGGCGCGCACCGTCGCGACGATCACCGCTGCGCTCGGCGTGAGGCCGGCCTTGCGACACTTGATGTCGACGAATTTCTCAGCGCCCAGGTCCGCGCCGAAACCGGCCTCCGTCACCACGTAATCGGCAAGCTTCAGCGCGCTGCGCGTGGCGAGCACCGAGTTGCAGCCGTGGGCGATGTTGGCGAACGGGCCGCCGTGCACGAATGCCGGCGTGTTGGCGAGCGTCTGCACCAGATTCGGCTCGAGCGCGGTCTTCAAAAGAGCCGTCATGGCGCCGTGCGCCTTCAGCTCGCTGGCGAGGAGCGGGTGCTGATCGGCGCGGTAGCCGACCACGATCCGGCCCAGCCGCTCCTTGAGATCGGCGAGCGAGCTTGCCAGGCACAATATCGCCATGACCTCGGAGGCGACGACGATGTCGAAGCCGTCCTCGCGCGGCACGCCATTGGCCGCACCGCCGAGTCCGATGACGATCTGCCGCAGCGCGCGATCGTTCACATCCACCACGCGCCGCCAGGCGATGCGGCGCACGTCGAAGCCGAGCGGGTTGCCGTGATAGATATGGTTGTCGATCAGGGCCGCCAGCAGGTTGTTGGCTAGTGCGATGGCGGCGAAGTCGCCGGTGAAGTGCAGGTTGA
>Ga0209624_10000122_pt1 | contig 70539 bp, 58 predicted proteins | sample JacPinW_OM2H0_O1_FD_188565 | JGI IMG/M metagenome (GOLD analysis project Ga0209624, IMG submission 188565) | Forest soil microbial communities from Algoma, Ontario, Canada - Jack Pine, Ontario site 1_JW_OM2H0_O1 (SPAdes) (version 2) | ecosystem: Environmental > Terrestrial > Soil > Boreal... | reverse complement strand
GCCGTCCTTGGGCGTCATGTGGTGGAACTGGCACGACGAATACGCCTCCAGCGCGCCGCCTGACCCCAGATGGGTCAAAGTGGTCGACAACGCTCTGGTGACGCTAAACCTGAACGGCTAGCACATGACGCCCAAGGACGGCGACGTCACTTAAGGAACCTCTCGATGTCGTCATCAATAATGCCGGCTTGGCGCTTTTCGATGACCTGAGCGATCGTGCCGCGCTCGAACGGCACTTCGCCGTCTATCGCTTTGGCACGTATGGAGTGACCCAGGTTTCCTGCCGTTGCTGACTGATTATCGGGGGGCCATCGTCAACGTTCTGTCAGTGGCGACGTTAGCCGCCTTGCCAGTGGAAGAAAATCAATCTCTGTTTAAAATCGGTAAGCCTGATGTTCTCACCGTCGACCTAAAGAAGATGTTGGAACATCCGGCCGCAAGAGCTTCTGGCACTGGATAACACACTTGCTGCGACAAGCCATTAACGACAAAACGCCCCGTATAACCCCGATGTTCTGAGGAAAATACGGGGCATTTTGTGCGTTTAAGCGTGCCTAATCACCTGATAAGTGAAGAGGACGAGTTCTGCGATACCTAGGAGAAGATCCTCGCGACTGAATACGGATTCGACATCAATGTCATATATAGAGCGTAGGTAAGCCCACCAGCCTTGGCGACCCTTGAGAATCTCCAACGCCGCCGGCGGCACATCGGTAATTAGCCGAATCCAACGGACTCCGGAGTGGCTACGCTGCACTCGTACCGGGTCTCCGAGCTGGTCGGAAAACAGCATATGAGGGAAAAGGCCGCTACCGTTTCTTCTCGGGTGGGGTATAGATGCCTACCGCAAATCCCAAGTCCATTCTGTTGCTGGACGTCGGCAGCCGGCTCAGAGCGCAGCAATAACCTGTGTTGTTTGCGCACGATTGGTTCTTGCGAGGCATTCCTGAATAGCTTTGCCAACTGTGCTCTCAAATGAATCCCATGTCCATTGCTCCAGTAAGCGTTTGTGAGCTCTTTCTGCAAGGGCTTCTCCAAGTTCTGGATTCCTCAGCAGTAGGATGCAGGCCGATGCAAAATCATCGGCGCGATCCGCCAGAAGAACCTCTCTCGCGTTCTCCACGTCATATCCAAAAGCGCCAATCGTAGTCGAGACAATCGGGCACCTCCTCGCAAATCCTTCGGCCACCTTTACTCTCGTACCGGCACCCACTTTGATGGGAACAATCATGGCGGACCATGAAGCAATTTCGTCTCCCGGGTCCTCCAACCAACCCAGCCCTGTAATGTCGGGACCTAGCTTTGTCAAATAACCTTCGCTTCCGCGGCCCACTAGCCGAAGCTGCGCATGTGGGAACTCGCGCTTGATCATGGGCCACACCTCCCGGATGAACCACTTGGTCCCATCCTCATTGGGTGCGAATGTGCAATTCCCGATTAGGCCAATCCTTGGCACCTCCGAACAGGTACGAGGGCGCGCTTGCAGGGGGTGAGCACCATTTGGGATGACATGAATCCGATCTAGTTTTCCTAAGTACCGTCGGTCGTCTTCGCTGCACACCGTGAGAACGTCAAAACGTTCTGAAAGATTACGCTCGCGCCTCCGCCAGATCCACGACCGTCGGAGATCGAGAAGACGTTTTAGAGGACTGCCGGCAGACTGCGCTTCCGACCGATGGGATCGGCTAGGGAGATCATCCACATCTAGCACGGAATGAGGCCACCGATCGATTCGAAACCAGTTGGCCGTCCTGACGGTGTGAACCCAAACGACGTCATGCTGTTGGATCAACTCTAGGAGCGCAGATCGGTCATGTTCGCTGACTATATAGGGGTCCGTTACCATGTAGGTAGGATCAAACTCGTGTCGAAGCCTCTGCGAAAGTTGACCGGATTTCGTACCGGCTGAAACTGGCAATGGGTGGATTACCCTAAGGACTTCGTATTCGCGCCTCGTACGGAACTCGGCTTCCTCCTCTCCCCTCTCGGTGGGAACAATCACGAAGGAGACGTCCCCAAAGCGACTCAGAAGCCTCCCTATATTCTGAACTCGCTGTTGGGCCCCGTAGGCAGGCGCCAGCGGCCAGTGGGAGGTAACGAATAATATTTTGGGGCGGTCTTGCATTCTATCGAGCGGCATAATCTCTTGGATCAACTTTTCTGTAAAGGAATGTGCTCACGAAAGGTGGCTTGGTGTGCGAGCTTCCGGACGGCGTTTGCTCCGTCTTCTTACCGGAGACCCGTGCTTGGCGGGGCGACTTGTCCAACTTGGCTTCGCGAATGCTGGTAGCAGGCCAAAGTAGTTCCGGCGAGATAGCATACGGTGCGCTCGCAAGTGAACCTGCGCGGCGCCCCGATCGAAACCATCCATTGCAGGGTCCATCTCGCCAACCGGCGAAACATATAGAGCGGGACTCCGCCGAGTTTCCAGCTCGCGTCGGTAGGAGGCCCCAAATCCGCAACCTCCGAGCGACCGCTCCAGTAATACCACTTGCGCACATAGCTCTTACTCATGCGGCACTCCGGTACGGAATGACGAACCACCGCAGTAGGCTCGTACCGCAACTTCTCGCCCCTAGCCAGAAGTCGGTTTGCAAACTCGACCTCCTCACGGCCTTGTAAGTTTGTTCCGGTGCGTCCGAGGTCGACTCGAAAGCCACCATGCTTCTCGAACGTTTCCTTGAGGTATGCCATATTCCCACCGTAGGGGGGGCGCGTGAGTGGCCCGGCAGTTGCGCCCAGGTAGAACCCCGCAAACACCCCCAAAGTGCGGAAGTCGTCGATAGGCAGCCAATTCGGAAGGGTCCCTAAACAGACCGGCATGATTTGCCCTCCGGCTCCCGCCCATTCTCCACTGTGCAGTGACGAAGTCAGGTTCCATAGCCAGTCCGATTCAACGCCTATATCGTCGTCAGTGAATACCAGAATTTTTCCTCGGGCGTTCCGAATCCCGGTATTACGTGCATGGGAAAGACCCTGTTCTGGCTCAGATACTAGCCGGAAGCGAGCGGGATCCCTCGAGCAAAAGCTCTCTACCAATTCGTGCGTTCGATCGGACGAATTGTTGTCCACAACGAGAACTTCCCATTTGAAGGGCTCTGGAACAATTTGGGCCGCAATGTTATCCAAAGTCTTCGCCAAGGAGTGGCAGCGGTTGTAAGTGCACACGATAACCGTAATATTCATGCTGCTTTCCCGGTGTCCTGTTGACCACCTTTATATGCGGCCACTGCCACTAAGCCTTCGGGCTCCCTCTTCGAAGGTCACAACTTCAACGCAACCAGAGTCACGATGCCGGGCCAGTTCTGTCATCTGTCTGGCGAACTCCGCTACTGGGATAGCCCACCAGCCGTCGTCCAAGGTTCCAATACCATGGAACATTAGGATATGCCAGCAACCGGGCCGGACCCAGTTGTCGACATCCTCGGCACCGTACGTACCGACAAAATTACCGCGTACACGCTGAAAATCAGACTTCCCGATGAGACGACAGTCCACCTTGAATGGATCTACTGGATCTTGCAGAGGATAGTAGGCCTCATTTGCTCCCCAACGTGCCTGCTTATACCCCGCATTAATTACTGCCGTCTTGATTGGGTCAGTGAAGTAACAAAACGGATAGCAGTAGGACGAGATTTCCACCCCAACTCGATCCTCAATCCATTTTTTCGACATTTTAGCTTCGAATTCCGGATTCTCGTCCAAGAATGGATGTCTGTGGTATACGCTGTGTGAACCAATTTCGTGGCCCTGTTGAATCATGTTTGCGAACAACCGAATGTCGTTTTTGCTCCAGTCGGTCTTCCTCCAACGAGGATGCCGGTATCCGTCTCTGAGGATTGGGTCAGCGTTAGCGACCAGAAAAAAGGTAGCGGGCAAGCCGTGCCAATTGAGAATGGGAAGGGCTTGCTCAAACTGGCATCGCAGTCCATCGTCAAAGGTCAGCGAGATTAGCGATTGCATGATCTATTCTAAAGTACGCATGTGGCCCGGAATCTTAACGCCAAAAGTAGCCGGGCCAGCTTGAACTTATTAGGAATCCGCAAGTGTTTCGATGGGGACAAGTGTGTCTTAGCGTTGGTCAACTCCATTTTCACTCGGCGATTCGATGCAACGGTGATAAACGTCGCAGCGGCGCTCCCGAGTCCGCGTAGAGAAATCCTATGAAGAGGAAAGCCGGAATAAGAAGGAATAGAAACGCAAATCATCAGGTCCGACTTAGTCAGGGCCCGTCATCTAGTCGGAGAGCCAGCACCTTCTATGCCCACTGGGCATCCGCTGTTCTTATCTGGATTAGTCGTTCGAAAGTAGCTGCGAGCCACATAACTGTTACTCAGTTGAAACGTCAATTTCCGTCGTACGTTATAGAGCCAGAGCCCCTCGCCAGACACGTACCGCTTCGCAACCCCGTACGACGGCAAGCTTGGCTAAATATTTTCTCTGGATGGACGCACCAAGAGCCGCTTAATAGGACGTCCCACCGCAATGGGCCGTAAGAGGACTGCATGTCCCGCCGAGGTCGCGCTGCCCAAGAATTGCCTTTCTCGCCACAAGAGTTTGGCGATCGTCAGGTAAACATCAGCCACTTGCCATCGCTCTACGTCTTCGACACCCGCCTCCAACACCTCGCGGGCAGTCTTGAGCGCGGAAGAGTATTCTCCTGCGGCGCACATGATTCGGATCCACTTTCTATAATCGCTGAATATCTCGCTCCGCTGCTCGGCGATAGTGATGCCCCAGGCAACGAGTGCCTCGGATGTGATCTCTTTCAGTCCGTCCAGAGGGTCCGGAAGCCCGTCCTTCCTTCTCTTTGCGGCAAACTGGGCAGCCAGAGTAGCACGCGTCTGGTGAATCCTTTGCTGAATCGACACCTGACTTGAATGAATCCTGTATCTGACAAGCACCATCTCGAGGTTCGCCAGTTGAAAGTTTTCCGCTGCTCTTAGCCAGAAGTCGTAGTCTTCCGCAATGACGGAACACCTATACCCGCCTGACCGAGCAAACACCTCCCTTCGAAAGACCACCGTAGAATTCCAAAACGCGCAGCGCCTCCGAAGCAGGAGATCCGCTTTGATTTCGCTGTCCACCGCGGGGTTGGTGGATATGTATAACGACTTTCCTGTCGCATTGATCCACTCGACCCAAGCTCCGAGGACCCCCACCTCAGGGTGAGCTTCCATGAATTCGACCTGCAGCGTCAGCCGATCTCGATTAGCGACGTCATCGGCATCCATTCGCGCAATGTACTTGCCTTGTGCGAGTTCGCAACCTTTATTCGAGGATTTGGCCACGCCTGAATGGCTTTCGTGGTATACCCTCATTCGAGGGTCGCGCCTCTGATAAGAATCAAGTATCAAGGCGGAACCGTCTGTCGAACCATCATCGACAATGATGAACTCGAAATCCTGAAAATCCTGGTCGAGAATACTCTCAACCGCTTCAGCCAAAAATCGCTCACCGTTGAAGACGCACATCACGACCGAGATCATCAAAGTTGTCATGGTTTTCGAGCCGCCTGCCCTTGTTTCACCTTGTCAAAGCGTGTTGCGCCCGGCCGGGTCGGAGAAGCCGCTCGAAGAACGCGCCGGTAAGATCCAGATTTGTTCCGTCGGCGTAGTATTCGCGCGCATTCCGCAATGCCCGCTTCCGAGCCTCGGCATAGGCCCGCCGATCCGTGAGAATATCTCGAATTTCGCAAAATGCAGCATCGGGTAGCAAAGTCTGGCCTGGCGAGAAGCACGCCAGATCGCCGGTTGTGTAGCCTTGCTCAGTCTGCAGAAAAATGCTGGGCAGTCCACAAGCTGACGAGACGGTGAGCACGCCGCTGAATATGCCGGCCACAACTGACGAGCGGCTGAGATCATAGTCCAGCGGCCACGAGGGATGCGACAGTTCACAGCGTGACGAATGCTCGCGGACGAGACTCTGACAGGCTTCCAAGTCCAGATTGCTCCAGTAGGGATGTGGGCGGATGATCAGGCGACGTAACGGCGCGTCCGAAGTCAACAGCCTTTCAGCCAATTCGAGCAAAGCCTGGCACGAGGATTCCAGATTGTAGAAGTCACCTTGACCATTTGGCGCGGGCACATCGACAATGAGCAATGATTGCTGGTCAAATTGATCGGGCAGAGCCGTCACAGTATCGTAGAGGCTGCCACCGCTGACGTATCGCACTGAAGGTTGCGATTCCCCGATCGCTTGAAAGAATCTGTTGTTCATCTTTTCCAGAAAGGAGGCAGAGGATTGACCGAACGCAACGTACGTTGAGGCAGTGACCGGAACCTCCAAAGTGTGTGTGATCACTCCCTGCTGAAACGTAATGACAGGTTTGCCACGCTGTTGCGCTGTCCGACAGACAGGACTGCACAATGCGTGCCAGTGGCAACGAGCGACCACCGAGTCAAATTCCACCCAGGGCGCCATACGTTCCCATGCTTCAACCAAATTGGCTATGTACTGAAAATTGCCTTTGACCTCCGAGCTGGGGTTTAGCCCATAAGGCTCGAGAATTTCTACTGTTTTCTCAAAAGCCTCACGCGCGCGTACCTTCGAGACCATCCAGCGCAGGCGTGCGTCCATTCGATTCAAGGGCGCGACGGGATCCACGAACGTAACCTGGCCGCTGCGCCCCACTGCGGCCAGTTGAGCGTCCAACTCATCCTGGAAAGGTGCATGGGCAGGCAGCAAACAGAGTATTGTGGCGTCGGTTTGAGCAAGCCCGAGAAGGCTGCGGATAAGAAACTGCGTCTCCGTTTTCCGGGTGCAATGCGGCATAGGGCAAAAGAGCACGTCAGCCTTGAGCTTCGGGCGCCCGCGAAATTGGTTGACCTTGTCGACAACGTGAATGGCAGAACTGACAAGCCGGTCGGAGGCGCTGCCAGAGCTGGACCTGCCGCGGGGCCCCGTCAACCCGTCCAACTGCAACATCATGAAATAATCCTGCAGACTTGGATCATTTCGGTAGAGGTGCAGTAGCGAATCTGCAAATGCCGCGATCCGGCCCCCCGGCGAATGGAACAAATCGTCAATATTCAGTCGGTTCATCGGGTTAGCTGAGAGTTAATCAATCCTATAGATTTTGAGTTCACCGCAACCTTGCTGCTCGATCATCCACGGAGGGAGTGGCCTAGGAAGGGCTATATCCGTTCCGGGACGAGCGACAAGAAATCGGACTTGCCATTCCCTTGCGATGTCGCGCAGCGTATCCGGATCGGTAGTAGTGAAGAGCAAGTCGTTGTCGTGAAGCAGCCTCTTAAACCCCGGGAGCGCTGTCTGGCTATGGTACCTGTAGCCCTCAAGAAGCACTGGACGCTCTGACAGAGTAGCGTAGGAGTAGGAGCGCTCACGGTCGGTCGCCAACGTATCGACGTCATGTTTGTTCGTCGCAAATCGTTCGCCCGGCGCCGCGAGTCCACCGAGACGATTCAGGCCCCGAACTTCGCCGGGCGTAAGAGTTATATCCATCTTCATCCTTCCCATGCCGAAATTCAACCAAGGCGCAATCCAGGCCAGAAAGCCGATCAGCAGAACACCCATGAGTATCGAGGAACCAATGGTCGAAAAACGCTGACTCCGCTTCATCAGTGCCAACGTGCCGGCCAGGAGCACGAGCAATAGCAAAAATGGGAAGATCTGGGGGCGAAAGGATGCTATCCACGCGTGGCGATGAGTCGCAAAGAGGAAGATGCGCGTCATCACTAAGAATGCAACAAGGAGGATCATGCTTTTTGTCGCCAGCCTGAGCCAATCCGAGATCCACTTGGAGCGTTCTGCACCGCGCCAAAATCCTGGCGTCAGGCGAGAGAAGGCAAAAATGCTTAAGAGGCTTTGCAGAAAGTAGATGCCGTAACGCTGTTCGCCGCGTGGGAACTGGAACAGGAGGTTAAACGACAGCAGGCCTACGAAACTAGCCAGGACCAGAGCAGAAAGAGGATCCCTCACCGGCCTCGAGATCCAGAGAAGGCCCAGTATCCGGAATCCCAATCCAACCATGATCCAGACGGCAAGCATCCACCATTGGCTATATGGGGCCTTATTGATCGTGGTCAACGCCGCGTCGGTAGCGTGGCCATAACCCATAATCTTCCAGGCTCCGAGAAAAAGGCAGAACATCAACACGATCTGAAGCGACGAACGTACCGTCACGAAACGTCCCCAAAACAACAAAATGCCTGCCGCGCAAATACAGTACAAGGCAGCCACTGAGTGCACTGGAACCGCGAGGGCCGGCAGCGCCAACAAAATGAGTCCCCGCCATGTCAGGACCGATTCACTCTCTCTTTGAAGCAGGCACAGACCGATGATCGTCGTAATGGCGCCCAAGCCGTGAAGCACCGAATGCCCGAGGATCAGATGGCTGAAAGGACCTCCATTGGCGAGCACCTCCACCCTGGGTATCGTGAAAAGGATCGCTCCGGTCACATAGCTGGAGCTATTCCCCTCGTTGGCGAAGAGGGACAGAAGCGAACCGTAGAAGAAAAGCCCGGCAACGGACATGATCCCGCCGAATTTTCCGCCAGTGGCCTTGAGTGATAGAAGCGTGCCTAGTCCGAAGCACGAGAGGACCAGCGCCCAGAGCGACGCGCCGCGCGTTACACGGGCCAAGGCGTCGCCCAAACCGAGCCCGGTAACGCGGGAGATGGCCGCAGCCGGTGCATACGGTCCAAAATGATAAAGAAGTTCCGTGGTTGCCGTTCCGGGATCTTTGGGCGGCCCATCACCGCTCTTGATGCCCGCAGCCATCGACTGGAACCATTGCGTGTCCACGTAGATCCAATTGAAGCTCCCGTCGCTCCGCAGGACGGCGTCCTTGCGAGCCGATGGGAGGAAGTACACAACGCAGATCACCGCGGAAAAGAGGGCCAGCGTTAAGCCGTAGGCAATAGTACTCTTCGCCCAACGGGCACGATCGCGCCAGAGGCCGAGCACTCCGGCTACCGTCAGTGCGATCCAAAGAGTCGGGGCCCAAATGATTGGAAGACCCAGCCTCACCCAGAACGCCGTAAAAGCCGAGATCACCATGATGCCAACTGCGGGAGCAAGAACGATCGTTTGGGATCGGGCGGGGGCAGGCAGCGCCACAGCGATGATGCTGTAACCGGTCGCAAAGACCACAATCGCGTATCCGAGGAGGTTTAGGGCAGCCCACATCCCCGCGGTGAAAAGCACAACTGCTATCCAAGGCAGGAACACCAGCGCGATGACAAGCAGCGTTCGGCGCTCCGATCGCATGGTGATTTCGACACCCCAATTAGCGTTCAATGTAAGGTCGGCGAGCGTATTATTCATTTGGTTTGGATCGGGTAACCGAATTCAGAGCGATTCATCTATGATGAGGTACTTTCCGGCTAAGGGTTTAATATTTCTTCCATCTGGAGTTCCTTCCTTGTGTGCCTTGGCGGCTCACACGTTGGAATGTCCAAGATAGACTCCCTAAAATGTCAACCTGCACCTGTCGGGAAGAGCCGAAGATATCCTGATTGGATTACTGCCTTGTGAGTGTCGGATTTTTATTCTTCATAAGTCCCGCGATAACATCGACGACCCGGTCTTGGGCGCAGGTAGTAAGCCCGACGGAGCACGGCAAACTAACCGCCCGGCGATAAAGCATATCGGCATTCGGAGACGGAGGACTGGCCGTATTGCTATGAGCACGCGAACGATGAATCGGCTGCCAAAGAGGGCGAGTCTGGATTTTCTGGTCGGCCAGCTCTTGAATAAGCTTCCGAGAGTCTAAGGGAGATACTGACTCATCAATCAGAACCGTATACATCCAAAAAGAGCTGAATGCCCAGTCGGCTTCTTCCGGTAAATGGACTCCCGCGAGAGCTGCCATTGACTCTTGATACCGTTTTGCGATCTGCCGCTTAGCTTCAATAAAAGTATCGAGTTGTTCCATCTGAGCACAACCCATTGCCGCCAGCATGTTCGTCAGCCGGTAATTGTAGCCAACGGCATTATGCACGTATTCGATGGGGTCATCTTTCGCCTGGGTCGTTAGGTATCTGGCGCGTGCTGCCCAACCAGCGTTGTTGGTCACGAGCATACCGCCGCCGCCGGTAGTTATGATCTTGTTTCCGTTGAAGCTAAAGCACCCGGCATCCCCGAAGCTTCCCAAGCTCTTCCCGCGGTAGCGCGCTCCCAAGCCTTCGGTGGCGTCCTCGATCACGGGCAGCGAATATTTCGCAGCGACCTCCAGAATCGGATCCAGGTCGACAGGATGACCGAGGATGTGGACCGGTAGGATGGCTTTCACGCGTCGGTCGGTCCGCCGATTGCGCAATATCTGACCATCCCATTGGCAGTCTTTCTCGAGGAAATCTACCACTCCAGCCGGATCGATCTGCAAGTAGCGGGGCTCCGCATCGATGAACACGGGCCAGGCGCCAACGTAGCGGATTGCGTTCGCTGGCGCGATGAAAGTGAGTGTGGAAACGAGCACTTCGTCATCTGCCTCTACGCCGGCAAGCAGCAGGGCGATGTGTAAGGCTGCGGTTCCGTTGACTGTGGCAACGGCGAACTTCGTGCCGGCGCGCTCTGCTGTCATTTTCTCGAACTGATCAACATAGCTTCCAACAGACGAAACCCAATTCGTATCGAGGCATTCTTTGACGTACTTCCACTCGTTCCCACAAATCTCAGGGACGATTAATGGAACGAAATCCGGTTGCAACGACGCACCTTCCGCGACCTTATCTGTCGGGCTCAATTGCGGTACCTTCCGTCAGCGAAATTGACAATAATATTGCTTCTCACGAGATCTGCAACTTCCTCTATGCCTCTGGCCACTGTGCGAGTAATTTTGAACCCAAGCCGGTCAGCGATCCGGGTGAATGATACACGGTAGTCCCGCGGATCTTCCTCTTTATGCACGAACTCAATCAGGGCTCCGGGAGCATGGGGGAGAATCATCTCCACGAGTTGCTGCTTCTGCCAATTTTGGTCTGTCGCGCCGACGTTGAATACAGTGCCGCCAACTGTTTCCCCTGGTGCACTGAGGACGATGTGGATAGCCCGGGCAGCATCCCGCACATGCACGTAGGGGCGCCAGAATTGTTCGCCATACACCTTGAGCTGCTTCTTCGTCAGCATCTCCATGGTAAATTCATTCACCGTCAAATCGAAACGCATGCGTGGCGACACACCGAATATGGTTGCAAACCGCATCGGTGTTGGGCACCATCTTTCATCGCGACCACTCTGTAGCAGTGCTCTCTCCACCGCTACTTTCGTTTCGGCATAGAGGGATACTGGGCTCAATTCTGATTCTTCATCGACGTAGCTATTAGTGTTTTTCATCTTCCCATAATTGCTGCATGTCGAGGCAAAGAGAAAGCGGCCTACACCAGCCCGCTGACTCTCTTCGATGAGCGCTAACGAGGCCTGAAGATTTACCGATTGCGCCAGCTTCGGTTGGCGGGAACACGCTGGGTCTCCAACTATGGCTGCGAGGTGGACTACTGCATCCGTTCCGGCAACCGAGGCTCGCACCGTCGCTTGGTCACACACATTACCGAGGACGAAGTCAAAATCGGGATGAGACCACACGCCCAGCAGTGACTCCCCGCCGTGGAGTAGAGTGTCCAGCACCCGAACCCGATGCCCTTCTGCCAGGAGAAGCGGCACCAAAGTCGATCCAAGATATCCTGCACCACCAGTGACTAATATGTTCATTGTGATTTTCTTAGCTCAGATTTGTCCCGCGTAGCCAAACACCTATCTGTGAGGAAATAGAAGCACGCAAACCTCGCGTAGGCATTCAAAAGAGATCTATCAGCCCCTTGGTAGCCCATCGCTGAAGGTACTCGAGAGCATCGTTTTCCGGGAGGCCGACGAGATCTGCGACGGCCTTGACGCTAGTCGGCCGATCAAGGGCAGGTATGAAATCCATCAGGCACCGCATCCGTCGCTGATGATCGGACAGGGTATCTCCCATGGCGATTTGGCCGTAATCGATGTATAGATCGTATTGTGGGTTGGATAGGCAAATGTTACCCTCGAATCTCTTTGAGATCATTGGCGAAGATTCCAACCGATCTATTGCTCCGAGTAGGGCCTCGACAGCTTCATTTAGCGATGCTTCCTTGATAATCTCCACTGTGTCGCGGCTGCAATGATATTCGGGATAAGGAAACCGAGAGAAGGAAATCATCGGGATACCATAGTTCTCCCAGACATATTCGTCGTTCACGAGGATGCTTTCAAAAGGACCGGTGCGATACGGTACACCCAACTGGTCAAGGCTAGCCTTCAACGCGTGCGAGACGCTTACCCTGCTCTGGCGAGATTCCTGAACCGCAAGCGGCGTGGCGGTTCCGAGCATCTCCAGGAAAATCCCCTCCAAGATACGGCCGCGTTCCCGTGCGGTCATGCCCGCTAAGTACAGTTCTGATCCGATGATGCCGGGCGACAGGACAAGTGAATAGGTGAACTTAGTGTTGCGACTCCGCAGCCGGCGCAGAACTTCCAAACCTACTACACAACCCGCCAATCCGTCGTTGGCAACACCCGCATGATCCAGATTGCCGCCGAAGACGATCGTGAAGTCGAGCGATCCCTGGTGTTTGTATTCGAGAATCTTCAACGTGCCCGGGGATTCAGTCGTGCGAATCACTACCTCATATTCGCCCGGAACAAGTTGCTCGAAAAGCCGCTTCGGAATGCAGAATCCCCAGTCCCGACTCCAGCTCCTGAATTGCTGTCGATAATGGAACGGAATTGCGTCCTCGTCACGATGATCGAAATGGAGATGACGCTGGAGTTCGTCCAGTCCTACGGTTCGCGAAAAGCTCCTCGATAACGCAATCACTCCAAGCGGATGCGCAGCGCCGTCATACACCGTGCGACCGTCTTTTATGATTATTGCTTCCTCTACATCCCAGGAAGGAGGGATCACCCACCCATTGTGCTCATGGGAACTCGGCACGGAGATCGTGCGAAACGGAAGCTCCTCGCAAAGGTAATTCACAGCCTGGTCGTACCCCAAAGAACAGACAGACCGATTGAGCGGAGTGAGGTACCGCAGGATTTCCATCATGTTTTTCATCGGACGGCCTAATTGGGCAAATCATTGGTGTCTACGCGCGGCAGGGTTAGCCGGTCATCAACGTCCAAATCCGCTATGCGCGCTTCCACCGTAAACCCAAACTGAATTTGGCGTGCCCGCAAAACTTCAATGAGAGAGCCGTTAAAGCCCCCATAGGGATAACACATCGTGTAGTCGTCCTTTCCTACGCCTAACATCTGCAGGAACTCAAGTGATCGATCGATCTCAACGGCCTGTGCCTCAGGTGAAATGTGATCCAACCAAACATGAGCGTAACCATGGCTTCCGATATGCATTCCATGACTGCGAAGACATGCGATCTGGTCCAGCGACATGTACAACTCGCAGGCAAAAGCCGTCTCGTCGGATGTCACGTGCTGAGCGAACAACCGCTTCACGATTTCGGTCCGGACCGGCGCCGGCAACTCGCGCTGGAGGAGGCGTTTGAGCACGGTCACTTCGGGGGTATCGTAACGATGCTTCTCCGTAATAGTCTCGATATAGGCTTCTCTTGTCTTGAGCGCATGCACCGAACGAAACTCCTCCAGAGAAGAGAAAACTTGCTTGAGTAAATTCCCGACGTCAGTGACGCTGGCGAGAACGAATTGAATTTTGTTGACGTCCAGTACCTTATGCTCGAGAACCGCTTGAGCGGGGGGAAAAAAGCAGCCGCGGATACCCCTTGCTTCCAAGAGAGGAAATACATTCGTAAAGTGGTCGCGATAGCCATCGTCGAAGGTTAGCAGGACTGGATTCGGTGGCAGATTCTTAGAAGGAGATGCCAACGCTTCCAACAGATCCTCGGCAGCGATGGGCGTATAACTTGTCTGAATATAATCAAGCTGCCTACAGAAGCGCTCAATCGACAGGCCTTTGATGGAAGGGAACCGGGATTGCGCCAGATCGCGTACATAGTGATACATGACAATAGTGAGGGGTCTGCTCATACTAATGAGAATCACTCAATAGAAGCTTATCTCCAAGCACGGCCAAAGCGCCGCTCAACTCCGGGGAATTTTGCGAGTCCTCTCGCTTGACTCGAAGCCAAATCAAAGTCAGCGGCTCAAGCGCGTCCGGACGCTCATTGAGCAAGTCAATGCTAATACTGGCCGCCGCACGATATTGATGAGTCCTTGTGTAGGCATCAATGAATGGGAACCACTCTGACGGATCCTTCGGCACAAATCCTTCCCTTCTAACCTCATCGGCCAATTCCGCGACAACGCCCCAGTTCTGGAGTTGACGCTGAAGCTCCGCTTTTTGGTAAAAGTAGAGCCACTGGTTCTTCGGTTCAGGGCCAAGTATCTTTAGGAGAGGGCCGGCGGGGACCAATGAGCCATCGCTTATGACTTGTTCTGGGTGTGACAGTTGCGACAGATTCATGTCGAGCGATGAACCTGCCAGTATCTCGCTTGCGTACGGTTGCGTTACCACCCGAAAAGTTCCAGCCGGCGAGATCCAGGCTACCACACTCTGAGTTGTTGTCCCTACGAATTCAAAGGAGCGGACGCGTCCGATGAGTGGCTGGTTTGGTCTGTAGCTCAGTTTCTTTCCGGACCAAGATGGCTCAGCGACCGACAAACTCGATAAGTCGAACATAAAGTAATTCAAGCCATCCCCACGTGAATCGGGGCAATAGAGCATATCCAGAATCCCAGCACTGTGATTCCCATACAACGGTCGCGGGATTCCATCAACTAATAGACTTGTGCCTTGCATCAAGGCCGGAGCTCGCCACGCAATCTGCCAGAAGAGCGACCGCTGTCCGAGCCATACACCGCGGTAGATCGCACCGTTTTGACTCTGGTAAGCGCTGAATGCGGACAGCATTGCCGACAGAACAAGCACACTCGTTAGTTTTCTTGTGCTGAGGAGAGTGAATAGGCATGCAAGTATGATCGAAGCTGGAAGCATGAAAGGAAGGGTGAATCGGTCATCAAAGGAAAGATACGCGTCAAAAGTAATCAATTGACCGGGGACTGCGAGCGGGATTCCGGCGACAACTAGTCCTACGATGCCCAAAATGAGAGCGGTTCGGTGAAAGTTCTGCGGGTCGCCGTCCAATCGTCTGGACGATTGCTCTGGGTGGGCTTCGACGGTCACTCGTCGCAGGGTATAGATCCCAATCGCGACGACGATTGCAGCAATTACCCAGGAGGCCACCCGTGCACGCCCATTAAACGAGATGAGATCTGGGCCGAACGGCCGCGACCATGCGAAGATCGAGGACATCAGGATATTATGGATAAGGCTCAGACTTCGTCGCGATAACTCTCCTGCTGGATTTCTCAGGACTTCGGAAACATGTGAGCCAACGTTCATATAGCTTGGTCCATAGCCTGAAATCACGCGGAAAATAAATGCGCGCCAAACTAGGTACGCCGTCCAGACCACTACGTAAGGGCTCCACGCGATCAAAGATGATTTCAGATTCGTGAGAGTCCGCCTTTCGTCTCCCCGGCAAGTGAGAAACAGGATGATTAAAAGCCGGAGAAACTCGAGACCGATGAAATACTCGATGACAATGTAAGAAAGAGCTTCTGTGAACAGTGAGACGGCTATGAACAGCCAGCGATAGGCGGGTCTGGTTATGGAGAAAATTGTTGCGGTAAGAGACACCACAAAAAAGAGAAAACTCAGATGGTACTCCAGAAACCCGAGACCAATCGGTTGGAGGGTGAAGCCAGGATAGAGAAGCACAAGCGTGCCAACCAACCATGCGAAATCCCTTCTCCGAGGCCAGAGTGCGGAAAACGCTACGAACAACATAGCGGATGAAATACAGCGGACCAGAAGGGATAAGATATGCCATCCTACTGGAGCGATCCCTATTATCTGGGCAACATGCGCGATAATCCAACCGTAAGCCGGACGCTGGCCGGCAAAGTACATGGCCACGCCCTGAGACCCGAGAGCGTTGTAGACCCAAACGACCGGCCAGTCATCCCAATAGAAACCAAAAGAAGTAACGAATACGCCATAGACAAGTCCGCCAATGGCGAAGATCGAGGCAATTGCCAATGCGTCAGTCACCTTGAAATGAGAGCGGAGCTCACGAGATTCCCTGGTGAGAGTACTAGTTGTCACTGGCAGCTCCTTGGATTTAGCCGACAAATACGAATTTTTTGGATCGGAAGATCCGACTTGTCACGATCGACATGCGAACACACTTTTTGCGAGGAGGTAATTGGCACCTAATAGTCGGCTGGCAAATCGACCGGTGAGGAATACATATTGCATACTGAAGAGATCGATCAGCGCCGCCGCCATAATGAAAGACAGGCACACCGAGAGTAAATAGTTGATATTGAAAGATCTCGGTCAGCATATACAACGGCATCAAATCGAGTGAAGCCGTGAGTTACTATGATTCCTAACCGGGCTAACTACTCATTCTCAGACATCCTCGTGGCTCGAGTTGCAACCTGCGTTTGCGTCTTAGATAGGTACGGGCGCATGCGAAGGTCTAACAATTGGCGCAGGCATAGCGATCCGACGTTAATCCACTTCCATAAGCCCGCGAGGGACTGTTCACCGCCGCGTCTGGGCAAATGCTGAACAACGACCTCGCTGACACGAAAGTGCATCTTTCTGCAGACAATGGAAAGCATAACCATGGGGATGAAGGAATCACGCGGGATCCTTTTCAGTACTTTCTCCATTGGATCGCGGCGCATCAGTTTGAAAGGGCAGTTCGCATCTCGAATCCACAACCCCCAAGCGACGAAGTTGGTAAGACGCATGACACTTGTAATGAAAACTCGCACCGGACCGTCGGCGCGGCTAGAACGCACGCCCAGCACAAAATCGCTGGCTTCCCGTTCTTCCCACAGCTTCCAAAAGTCCGCGGGAACGTGCTGGCGATCGCTATCCGTTTGGAATACCCACTCTTGGGTGACCTGCTCAAAGCCAAATCGCAAGGCCTTGCCGTGGCCTCCGTTTCGCTCGGGAGTGAACGTATGGAGTGCCTTGATCTCGCGAGCGAGCAGCGCCAACACATCGCCCGTCTTGTCGTTGCTGCAGTCGTTGACGACAATCAACTCGGCGCCGGGAATCCGAGACAAAACTTTCTCATTCCATTCCCGTATTGTCTGTTCAATGATTTCTTCTTCGTTGTAGGCGGGCATTACGATCGAAAGCATTTTGCGTTCTCCTGATTAGCGTCAGCTTCCGTTTGCAACGTTCGGAAACCAATAGGTGACTTCCGGGGTCCCAAAGGCGAGACGATTTACCAGTTCTACGCCTTGCATCAAAGAGTGGTCTTGATTCGAGACTTCATATTTCCAGGCTCCGAATCGTCCACGACTGTAGATACCAACTCTTTCTAGTTCAGCGAGTATCGGTTCCACGAGGCGGTCCCGACCCAGAAACGGAGTTGGATACCCATGGCAAGCCGAGTGCGTCCAGATACTCACGACCTCATTTGGCGACTCGATCAACTTCGTCGCCAGTAGCCCATCGACGACGGAGTCGACCAAGCCGGAACGATCGACGGGCTTGAAAGGCGACTCGGATACTTCGACCATCACTGACCAGAAGCGTGTGATATCAGGCACGTTGTTTGGCGAGTAGTTTGAAAATATCGTCGCCCTGTAGAATGGGCAGTTAGTCTCAGGAAAGTAAATCCAGTTCTTAGTTTTTAAATGCGGAGGGGGCGTCCCTTTGAGCCCAACGCCGACAACATGCACGGTGGAGTAGCGAAACTGTTCGACGCAGGATTTCAGCGATTCGATGTCGGCCAGCGAGATAAGTGTGTCCAACGGAATAGTAGAGATCAGTTTGTCATAGCTTTGGCGGGAACCGTCTTTGAAGTGGACCACGCGTTTCGCAGTTTCAACGCGTATACAGCGGCTATTCGGCTTGAACATACCCTCCGGTAGCCTGCCAGCGAGAGTCCTCCAGATCTGCCCCGTCCCGCCGCGCAGCGGGAAGCGAAAGCGATTATTGGGCCCCCAACTCTGCTCTTCCTTCCCATCGAGCGCATTGTGAATAATGCGCATGAGATCGACAGTGGCCACTCGCTCTCCAACCCAATGGTGGGACATCGAAGCTGGCTCATGCGCCCAAACCTTGAAGTTGTAAGGCAACAGAAACACCTCGGCTAGACCTGCACCGAAGCTGGCTTCAATCCAGCCCTGAAAGTTCCCGGCGGATGCAGGTGTCCGCCTCATCACATCGATCAAGCCGCGCATGCATCTATCGAAATCATCGCGCGGAAGGAGATGAATGTTGTTCTGCAGCGGATAAGGAATGAACCGGTCGCGCATCCATATCCAGGATTCCCGCGTGTGCTCGATCCACTCATTTGCGAGCAAATCGTTCATTAAGTCATCGAAGTAGCGATAATGTGAGAATTGGACATGCCCGCCAATATCCCAGGTGAACCCATTCTGATCGACAAAGGAAGAGGCGAGTCCGCCGGCGAAAGGATTCTCGTCGAAAATCTGGACACCGACTTCGCCAATTTCAACCAACCGGTGAGCAGTCCCCAGACCGGTTGGGCCTGCGCCGAGAATGACTACAGAACTGTGAGTTAGACCGTGCATATTTTTACCAGGCGCTAAGCCCGCCATCAACTACCAAGCAATGGCCGGTAACATAACTAGAGGCGTCGGATGCGAGATACACCAGCGCGCCAACCATCTCGTCTGGTTGGGCCATGCGGGCCAGAGGGATGCGGGCAGAGTAGCGTGCTTTGAAAGTGTCGTTTTGACCACTCTCGACGCCGCCGGGCACGAGGGCGTTGACCCGAATGCGAGCGTCACCCCAATTCCCAGCAAGATATCGGGTTAGCCCGACAACAGCGGCTTTAGATGTTGAATACACAGCAGGGTTGCTGATTTGGCGCCCGAGGTAGAACGATCCCTCGTATATCCGCTTGTCCGATGAAAGGAGACCGTAAATTGAAGCCGTTTGGATGATGCTGCCGCCAGTTCCTTGCTTTTGCATTTGCCGCCCTACTGCCTGGGCGACCAGGAACATGCCATCGACGTTAACGGACATGATTCTCCGCCATTCGTTCAGTGAATATTCTTCAGTAGTGGCAAAAAATGCGTCCAGATCCGCCGATTTCGAAGCGGCATTGTTATGGAGAACATGGATGGCGCCAAAGCGCTGGACTGTCTGGCTGACCATGTTTGCCACCGAATCCGGGTCTGACACATCGCATGCGACCCCAAGGGCCGGCGCGCCGTAATCACGTTCTAAGTCCGCAGCGAAGGCTGTACAACGGTTCTGCTCCAAGTCCACCGCAACCACCTGCGCACCGAACTCGGCTAGGCCCCGGCAAAACCGTTGACCGAGAATGCCCATCGCCCCGGTGACAACGGCGGTCTTGGCCTTCAACTCAAACAGATTTCTATAATGGGAGTTCATTGAGGAACACTTCTCTGCTTTCTTTCCGCGCAATTCGGCCCGCAATCAGCACGCGCATGATCTCGAGTGTCCGCTCAGGCGGGATGGCTGGCTGACCCGTACGAATAGACTCTAAGAACTCCCAGAGCATTCGACGGAACATCGAGAAATTGTCGGTGATGTCGAACGCTCCGTTGCGCTGCGTGCCAAATATCTCTAGTTGAAACGTGCGTGCGCATTCGCCCAAAGCGTCGATCTGAAGCAAGACTCCGTCATCGAGACGCACGACTGCCGATGCGTGTTCGGTCGGCAGCATTCGAACAGAGACGGGATGCGCCGGCGTAATTGCCAACGCCGCATCGAGCAGATGGACACCGTATTTTTCCCATGAAAGGACGATTGTGCCACGGATCAACTTCAAATGGCCGTATGCGGCTAGATCAGCTCGTGGCTCATCCAATTCGCGGGAGTAGCGCATGCCGGAACACGACATGAGCTGGCCCTTTTCAAGAAAGGGCTTGAAGACCTGCAGTTCGGAGACCTCCAGGCTTAGGGGCTTATCAATGAATACCGGAAGACCGGCCTCGAGAAAAGGGAGGGCCATTTGAGAATGGGTTTCGTAATCATCTCGGGCAATGATCACCGCATCCACAGCGCCCAAAAGCTCCCTATACTCGTCTACGCCGTGAGGAATGCGACAGGCAGCGCACAACCTCTTTGTGGATTCGGGATCCTGGGTCCATGCATGCGTTATGATCCAGCCATTCATGCCGAACTCCGAAGCGTGGCGGCGCCTAACGTAGTCGTTGATGCCCGGCCATCCACAGGCAGCCAGCCCTTCTGGAGAGTAGCCGTTGATGATGGACCCGTACGAAAACGGATGCCCGTTTCCTTCGCTTAATCCGATGATCCCAATGGACCTCACCATATTGCCCACCCGCCATCGACACAGATGTTTTGCCCAGTGATGTAGCTGCCGGCGTCCGTGCAAAGCAGCGCGACGGCACCTTTGAGTTCATCTGGCTGTCCGATGCGGTTCATTGGGTTCATGGAGCTAAGCTTTTGCATGAACATCTCATGCTTCTGAGTCGGCGGATGGGGAAAGGCGCCCGGACTTAAGGCATTCACACGGATCCCATCTGGCGAGAGGAAGCTGGCAAGGTATCTAGTGAATTGAAGTACTCCAGCCTTAGCAGCACCGTAGCTTGGTGGATTCGCAAACTCCTTGCCGTCGTAGATACGGTAGTCGGGCCCGATGTGGCCGTACATCGAGGCAATGTTCAGGATCACTCCGCGCGAGGCTTTCAAATCGTCAGAGGCCGCTTTTGTCAGGCGGAAAACCGAGTTCAGACTCATGTTGATGTCGTAGTCCCAGTCCTCATCGGAGATGGACTCCCAGGAGTTTTTGTTTCCGGACCATGCATTGTTCACGAGGATGTCGACGGCTTTGAAGTGTTCATGAACCTTGGGGAAGAACTCCGCCACAGAGTTCTTCTCTAACAGGTCAAGTTCCAAGGCCACTGCCTGGACTGAGCCTCCGTTCATCAGCGTGATTTCATCGCACTTCTTTTGACATTTCGCTTTGTCGCGACTGGCAAGAACCAGGTTGGCGCCCAATTCCGCAAGGGTTTCGCTAATCGCAGTACCCAGATAACCTGCACCGCCTGTAACAATCGCAGTTTTACCTTTTAAAGAGAGAAGTTGCTGCAGTGACTTGCTCATACGTTCGAGTCCCTTAATAAAGCTTCGACGATCGTGAAGTCGAGGTTATCGTCGATGTCCTGAGAACGTTCTCGGGGCATCAGCACGGCGCCGAGCCTTCCGATCAACAACGACCTAGCTTCCTGCCCAAGTAAACTTGCCCGAACCACATAGACCGCACCGTTCAACTGGTATGCCCTTGGCAGCTTCTGTCGCGGCAGCCATGGGATAGCGCCCTCTATGAACACTTCCGGAGTGTTATCGACGATCTGCCAAGCCCGGTGCGGATTCAATTCAGCATCCTTGAAGGTAGCCACAGAGTCAAAGCTTCCTCGGCTAACAAGCTTCAAACACTCTCGTACGTCTTCCGCTGCACGCAGTGGACAGGTAGGTTCAAGTAGGATGACCCATTCGGGCATCTCGTCTTCAGATTGAAGCCTCAGGAGAAGGTCCTTCAGAGCGTCTATCACCAAGGCATCGTCTGTGGCAAGGTCCGGGGGGCGCACATACACCTCAGCTCCATAGTTCTTGCCCACAGAAGAGATTTCAGCATCGTCTGTCGAAACGATGATGCGGTCTATCTCGCTCACCTGTTGAGCGACATCGATCGACCATGCGAGCAACGGCTTCCCTCGCAGCAGCCGGATGTTCTTCCCGGGAACCGATTTGCTTCCGCCGCGGGCCGGGATCACTGCGATGACTCGTTTTCCGTTCAACATTCGATGGGCCGTTTCAAGTGCATCATTCCACTGTCGGCCGTGAGCCTAGACGGCCGAGGCTGTCGAGAGCTTTTCGGTATTCGGCCCATTCTCCTGTATCGATCCAAGCGTTCTCGCTGATTGGGAAGACCCCGATGCGACCGCCGGACTTCTTGATCTCTTCGATGAAATCAGTCATATCGCAGCGAGCTTCTTCTGGAATCAAGTCAAGCCGGTCGCGGCGTATGACGTACATTCCGGTGTTCACAAGAAAGCTGTATTGCGGCTTTTCCTTGATTCGGGCGAGACTGCCGCCTTTTTCCAATTCGCAAACCCCGTACGGGATGTTGTAGTCCTTGAGAGAAGCGACGAGGGTTAGATCGTAGTTATTGTCGGTATGAAATGACACGAGCTCGGCGAGGTCCGCCTGGATCACGATGTCACAATTGGTGACTATCAAGTGTTCTGGGGTGGCCGAATAGAGTGCCCGAAGCGCACCAGCCGTGCCTCTGGGCTCCTTCTCCTCAAGGAACGCCACAGCGTAAGCTGGCGCCAGCTCTTCAAAAAAGGATTTGAGAATCTTTGACTTGTAGTTGACCGAGAGATGAAACCGATTTAGTCCGTAGGGCAGAAACTGGTCAATGATGATTTCGATCACCGTCCGTTCACCCATCGGGATGAGCGGTTTTGGGAGAACGTTGGTGAAGGGCGCGAGTCGTGTTCCTCGCCCCCCTGCCATAATTACGACCGGAAGATCGAGGCGGCGTTTTGGTCTGCTTGACACCTCGCTGTTAAACAGCTCCTTCCAAAATACCAGCCGTACGATTTCTCGCGACTGATTCACCACTGGGACGCAGCCGAAATTTCCATTCAGCATTTCACGGCGCAGCTGATCAATCTCAAAGCCTTCTTTCGCCACATATGGTTTGCAGTTACAGACTTGAAGTACTTGGGCCTTCAGATCACCGTCGGACAGGATCCAGCGCCGGATATCGCCATCCGTCAGCGAGCCTACCAGTCGCCAGTCCGCGTCTACGACGAATACAATCTTCTCTTCTGATTTCTCCAGCTGCTCCATTGCCTGGCGAATCGTATGCGTCTGGGGCACGAGAAAAGGCTGCACTTCGTCATTCACGAGTATCATCTCGGGTGGTCCCGGAAAAATTGAAGGGAGCATGCTCAAACCGAACCTCCGGATTCTTGCTGCTAGGTCAAATCGTGGAAGTGCTTTTTTAAGAAGTCGCCGGAAATATCTGTATCTCTTAGAACATCCTTGATCCGTTCACTTACGCGTCCGTCGTGAAATCGGTCATATGGATTGTGCATTTCGCGCAAAGTTGCGCGAAAATGCGGGGAGATTGCTCGCTTGATTCCTTGTTGAATCGCCGCCTGGACGCACGAAACATCAATGACATTTATGGCCCGCACACGGCCTCGTTGTCGATCACCAATATTGATAACGGGTAGCTGGAAGGAAGGGGCTTCGATCAAGCCACTTGAGGAGTTTCCGACCATGACAGCGAAGTGTTTGAGGCAGCTAAGGTAGCGTTTGTGCCCGAGGTGGGGAACCCATTTGAGCCGTTCTGGATTCTGCGAACAAGCCGCTTGAAGTCTAGTGTTGATCAAAGAGCCTTCAGCGTCCGCGTTAGCCATGGTAATTACTGCCTGGAGTCCGCTCGCGATTAATGCAGCTACAAGGCTACGGACTTGTGCTTTTGTGCTCCCTGCATCTCGAGTCACTGGATGATAGGTAACAAGGGCAACAGGCTCCTGTAGGTCGAGGTCGAGCTCTCTTTCAAGTTGTGATCGTGTCAGAAGTGTAGAACCATAAAGCTGGTCGAGTCCGGGGGCCCCGAAGTTGAATACACGCTTGGGACATTCTCCCAACTGAACGATTCGGCGCCGATAGGACTCAGTCGCGGCAAAGTGAAGCGAAGCCAATTTAGTGATAGCGTGGCGCACCGAATCATCAACGGCGCCTTCGCTCAATTCCCCACCATGAATGTGGGCGATCGGAATACCAATCATCAGCGCGGAGATTGCGGGGGCGAGCAATTCGAACCGGTCGCCAAGAAGAACCACAATCCCCGGTTTCAACTCCGAGAAGGCTACGGCGAATCCTTCGAGTCCCATGCCGATGGATTTCGAGTTGGCCACTCCAGACTCGCCAGTGAGTGCCAAATCGATTTTTCGATCGATCTTTATGCCTTCGGACTCGATCTCCCGCACCGTCAACCCGAACTCCGAGGCCAAATGCGAGCCCGAGGCAATCACTTGGAGACTGAGGGCCGGATCTGCCTGAATGGATCTGATGAGTCCGAGAAGCAGGCCGAATTCGGCCCGGCTCGTTGTCACGACACAAATTTTACGTTGCTTCACGTTAGTCGATACTTGCACGCTTCGCCGGTTCGTCAAATCGCATCCTTTGGTCCGGCGCATCCGATAGGATAAGCGCTGCTATTTCACACACTAGACGGCAAATAGGACGGCGTTCAACAACCGCGAAGCAGCTGAAGATTGGTCCCGCTAACCAATAAGCGCGTTGAATCTATCCGCCTCAGGCCAGATGATCCCAGCCGAACACCTCGTCTTTATCCACACTGACGCGGAGGATACGACCAATCAATGCCGGTAGAAATTTGGGGGCGACCCCGCTACCCGGGCGCTTGACGTCTAGGTCGCCAATCGCGAGCGTGTGTCCCGCGGCCAGTGAGCGAGCTGCTACCACGCTTTTGCGGGCAACCGGAAGGTTCGGTAATTCGCAAGGTGCTGGAGCCTTGATGCCGTTGCCAAGCGCCATCTCAACATTCCGAATGGCCGCCACCATCTTTTGTAGTTCGTCCGGTTCAAGGGATGCATTATGGTCTGGACCTGGGAGTGAGCGGTCGAGTGTGAGATGCTTTTCAATAACCTCAGCTCCCAATGCCACTGCAGCAATAGCAATTTCAATGCCCGCAGTGTGATCGGAGTAACCAACGGGCAGGCAAAAAGCCGACTTGAGCGTTTGCATAGCGCGGAGATTAACCTCCGCATAAGGTGCCGGATATTCGGTAACGCAATGCAATAGCGTCACCCTTGTGGCTCCTGCGGTATGCAGAACATGCACGGCCTCTTCAACCTCGCCCAACGTCGACATGCCGGTTGACACAATTAATGGTCGGCCCTTGCCGGCGAGATGTTGAAGGAAGGGTAGGTTGGTGATCTCCCCCGAAGGCACTTTGTATTGCTGCACGTCCATCGAAGCGAGTAGGTCCGCGCTTTGCACATCGAATGGACTTGAGAGAAACTGAATTCCAATTTGTCGACAATGATCGATCAGGCACCGGTGGGCCGCGGCGTCCAATTGCAGCCGCTGCAGCATCTCAAATTGAGATTCCGAGTTTGCGGTCGTACGCTCCTGATATGGCGCCTTGCTGGCCGAAGGAATTGCGAGCAGATCAGCCCGGAATGTCTGGAATTTGACTGCATCGGCACCGCTAGCTTTAGCGGCGTCAACCAATTGCAAGGCGAGATCAAGCGATCCATTGTGATTGACACCTGCCTCGGCAATGATGAATACATGCGACATTGGGAACCTATTTTATCCGGCGAGCAGGGTTGCCGACATAGACTCCCTGCTCCGTAAGATCATGCACGACCGTTGCTCCCGCCCCTACTACGCAGCAGGTCGCGATTTGAATTCCTTCAATGACTGTTGCTCCGGCGCCGATCATCGAAAAGGAACCAACTGTAACTCCCCCGCAAATCGTGGCCCCAGGCGCGACGTGCACCCAGTCACCGAGTATGACATCATGTTCAACTGTGCTGTTCGTATTCACGATTGCCCCGCGGCCGACGGTCGCACCAAAGTTAATGACCGCCCCGTCCATCACCACGGCACCCTCGCCACCCGAAACCCCCTCGTTCAAGACAGCGTCGGGAGAGACAATGAATGGAAAGCATAAAGAGAGCGAATTCAATCGCCTCCATAGTTCGTACCGCGAATGCCCTACACCAACCTGGCCCAATGCCAGCACGGCCTTTAGTTCTCTTGAACTGGAGGCCAGCGCCGCAAGTTCGCCGTCACTTCCAAGATACGAGGCTGCCAGCAACCCACCGTTATCCTTCAAATCTGTATAGCCGAGAATGCAATGCTGATTCAGCTTCCGAAGAATGCTGAGTACGACCTTTGCGTGACTACCGCCGCCCACCACAACGATTTCATCCATTACGTAGTCCGGTTATCCGAGAACGTTGCGGATTCGGTTCGCAAGTCACTCAAGTGCCATTTCAGAAAATCCGGCAGGCGAACTACCTCATCGCAGCGCCGCTTCGCCACTTGCCGAATGCGTGATCGCAGAGTTTCACCTTGATCAAGATATCTCCGCGCTGTTGACACAATTTCCACTATTTCGGACTCATCAGGGAAAGCATTGAATTCGACGTGGTTGTCATACTCCAGCACCCGGGATATGCTGCCCATCTTGTGAGCGTGAGACCCCAGAAAGATGCAGGGAGTGCCACCTAGCGACGCGAAGATCGAAGGGTGATAGCGTCCGGAGATGAACAGGCGAGCATGAGCCAAGACCGCTCCACACAACAGAATCGGCGCATTCGCGGGAACAATACCGACATCTTTTTCCTTTGCGACTTGTTGCAAAAATGAATCCGGCGAATCATTCTCCGTGAGATAGACGCGGAACCCGAGCTTTCTGATCTCATCGACGAGTTGCGAATAACACCGCACCGACCTTTCCGGCTGGCTCGCGGCTAGAGCCCCGCCTCCAATACAAACGTACGGCTGAGAAAAATCGAGTTTCCCCCAGTATTCGCTTTTCTCGGGATACGGCAGCAAGAAGTCTCCGTTTAGTGGCGGATAAGAGGTGCTGTTTGTGTAGAGTGAAAACCAAGCAAAGAGCGAATCAGGAATAAAGCTGCAATCACTTTTCGGCATTTCCTTTTGGACGTACTCAAAGGATTCGGGGTCGCGCAAAGTCACGGCCGTGCATTGTGCAAACAATCGCCGCGCGGCCGCGAGCGTGGTGTGATTTCTTCCGGTCAATGGACAATCTGAAATCATCGAATTCATGAGGAAGACCGGCTTCTTAAGGCGAATGCCCAATTCAATCATTGCGAGGATAAAAAGAGTCGTCCGGCGGGGCGGCGTAGAGAAAATGATATCGCCATCTCCGTCGACAACTAGCAAATCAGCTTCGGCGGCTTGATCATAGATTCGGGCGAGTGCTGGATGACGGTGCTTGTGGACCAGCAGGCTATCGATGCTAACAGCGGGATCCTCACAGATGAAATCATGGGCGCCAAACAACTCTTCCAGTATGATGTACCAGGAAAACGGCCACCGTTGACGCCTAAGCTGCAGGTACTGAAAGAACCGATAGTATCTGGGCGACATGAGAGTGCCCACGTAACCGGCATCGGTTGTCTCCAACACAAATGAGCGGCCGCTGACGCGGCCGCTGATTTCGAATGAATCGGATAACAACTGACTCAATGCAATGCTGGCGCCTCGGCCCCAGTTTACGTTGCATCGATTGTCACCAACAAGAAACACTTTCCTACGCGCAGGTGTTGCTGCTGAGGGAATAGGCTTAACGAGAGTGCTGGCGGCATTTGACATATATCCAGAGTGACGCATCAACAACAGGTTTAGAACATGCAGTTAAGCAATTCCATTGTTTCCCGGGATCTGCGTGCTCGTATCGCAAATCACACGACCGCCCAGGCGGGAATCCGCAGTCAGGAATTGATTCGATCTAGCGTGGCAAACTCTCTTATTTGTCCATTGGTCGGCCTGCTTAATGCCACTGCGACGGAGGTACCGTCAGGCAATCGCCATTCATATGGCACAACAACTGAAGTAGAATGAGTTGCATACGTTAGAAAGTCGCCCTTGTAGCCGTATTCGGATAGATCGCCCACCACTCCAAAACAAGCTACTTCTTGATAGCTGATGATGAGATCGATTACATTTGTTGACCGAATGCTCATCTTAACTGAGTAGTTTTGTGGCAGTAACGGAATGGATCTGAAAGTGCAGGTTATTTGGCCTTCCCCTTCAAGGAAGTCTGGCCTATGTCCATCCAGCAGCATATTGGAAGTGAAGCATGAGCCATTAGCTCCTAAAACACCCAGCGCTAGAATTGGCTTCTCTATGCGCCTTTGAGCTTTGTAGGCAATTTCAACAACCAAATCATCTCCCGGGTGAAACTGGCTACTTTCCTCTCCCCGCTCGTTCTTCAACACTACCTTGTGAATTGTCAGTCCATAATCCGCATTCACGCAGGAAAAAGAACGTTCATTCGAAATACTGTTGTAATAGGCCTCGATGATTTCTTCCGACTCTCCGTCACTATGCACCCGGCCACTCTTCATCCAGATACCTCTTTGGCATAAACCTCTGATAGCTTCCATGTTGTGGCTGACAAACAGGACCGTTCTTCCGCTCTGAGCAAAGCTTCCCATCTTTCCGAGACATTTCTTTTGGAAGGCCGCGTCACCGACTGCTAGCACCTCGTCGACGATTAGGATTTCGGGTTCAAGGTGGGCCGCCACCGCAAACGCCAATCGGACGTACATGCCGGACGAGTAACGTTTGACGGGCGTGTCGAGGAACTCTTCAATCTCCGAGAACTCCACGATCTCGTCAAACTTCCGGATGATCTCAGTCCGGGTCATGCCCAAGATGGCACCATTGAGAAAGATGTTTTCCCGTCCAGTGAGTTCCTGATGAAATCCCGTGCCGACCTCGAGGAGGCTCGCGATTCGGCCATCGATCCGCACTCGTCCCTCGGTGGGGACGGTAATCCTGCTCAGAATTTTTAAGAGTGTGCTCTTGCCCGCTCCGTTGCGCCCGATGATTCCGACCACTTCTCCCTGTTTGACTCGAAGCGAAACATTCTTCAGCGCCCAGAAATCCATTTGCTGCAGTCTTTCTTGCCGACGGGATCGAAGCCAAGACACCGGTGCGCGTATTGCGCCCTCGATGGCGTGTCGCATCCCGTCACCGTTCGCCCGTCGATGGCCGATGGTGTACCGTTTTCCGAGATTCTCGATCGAGATGACAGTGTCAGTCATGGCAAGGATAGTGGACAATACATGGCATTACTCAAACCACATCTGCGAAGGTCTGTTCGGTCTTTCTGAAATACCACAGACCTGATGCCACGAGAACGATTACATCAATCACCGAGATGGCAAAGCCAGGCAAGTAGATACCGCTTTGGGCACCTAAAATACACCAACGAAATCCATCTATGATGCCTACCATCGGATTGAGCGCATAGTAAAAGCGAAATCGCTCAGGCACGACACTTGTCTGGAACCCGACTGGTGAGATATAGAGACCAAACTGAACGATAAACGGAACGATAAAGCGGAAATCGCGATACTTGACCATCAGGGCGGAAATCCAAAGGCCGACTCCGAGCGAGGCACCGAAGACTAGCAGCGCAAAAAATGGCAGAAGGAACACCGCCGTGGAAGGCGCGAAACGGTACCAAATCATCAGAATAACGAGGAAGACCATTGAGATCAGGAAATCCACGAAGCTGGTGATGACGCTGCTGACAGTGATGACGAGACGTGGAAAATAGACTTTTGAAATCAGATTGGCGTTTGCTACAAGACTATTCCCGCTTTCGGACATTGCGGTTGAAAAAAACTGCCAGGGCAGCATTCCGCAAAAAACAAGGAGCGGATACGGCAGGCCTCCGGAAGGCATTTTACCCAGCTTCCCAAACACCACCGTGAGCACAATCATGGTTAGCAGAGGTCGGAGAATTGACCAAGCTACCCCTACGAAAGTCTGCTTGTACCGCACGAGCAAATCCCGCCAGACGAGGAAGAAGAATAATTCCCGATAGCGCCATAGATCCCGCCAATATTGCCGCTCGGTACGGCCGGCTTCAATTAGTAATTGGGTCATATGCTCCAGATTCTGGTAAGGCTGATTGAGACCATAACAGATTCTTCTTCCTCTTCTTCTTCCAAACCCAAAATCACTTCGACACCTCCGTGGAGTCCCGCGTGAAGCGATTACGTTCCCCGCATTCAGGAAAGGATTCAACCAAACTGATATAGCTTCGCCCTGTGAGCTACAGCCCTCGTTTCTATATTCAGCGGCCTAGACTTCAAGCGTTGTTTGGATGTACAAGTGTGCAGGCATGCACGTTGATGGCCATAGTGTAGGCAAGCGGTTATTGCTGATTTCGAGGGAAATCAGCGATTTGATAACAGCCCAGCCTTTTGCACGGACCCTATGCTGTAGGATCTTGCATATACATAGCAAAGAAGTGTCAGTTTAGGCGCTGCCTTCAATAGCCCAGAAGTAACAGTGTTTTTGGGACGTCCAAACTCAAACCCGTCTCCACCCTTGAGCCACTTCACTTAGTTGGTGCTGACATGAACGGTCACAAGCCGGCTCTCAGCGAAATCGGCCGAAATGTATCGGCAAATTCGGCTCGCGATTGTCGGATAGGCCGCATGATTCTTACGGTCTATCAAGTTAAACGGTTAGGACTCATTCTCGGGATCCATTCTGCGCATATATCAGCTCACGCTCAGCCGTTAGCAACTGGTCGTACGGCTCCTCTGGCTCGTAGACGACTACATCACTACCTTTGCTTGAAAAGGTGAACGGGACGCACAATAGCTTCTTCAAACGCAGCCTCAGCGCTTGCCGCCGTTCCGGTGGAACAAAGAACAGCATGAAGCCCCCTCCCCCCGCTCCCAAGAGCTTACCGCCAAGTGCACCAGCGTCGAGCCCGGCTTCATAGATTTCATCGATGTTGGCGTTTGAGATCTTCTGTGTTAGCGTTCTCTTTATTTGCCACCCTTGGTGCAACAGCCGACCGAACTCTCGCAATGGGCGATTGGGATTTCCAATGATCGCCTCGCCCTCATCAACAAACTGAAGCATGGTATCTAACTCGTGCTTCTTATGAGGCGTCATTTTTAATTGCTCGTGCGCAATTTCGGAGGCCGTTCGGGAGAACCCAGTGAAATAAAGGGCTAAATGTTGCTCGAGTTCCACTAATCTCTCTTGTGCAATCAACATCCTCCTCACATCGATTGAGCCATCCTTATGGAAGTCGATGCGGTTAAAGCCTCCGTGGGCGGCACTTACCTGGTCCTGCGCACCGACGGCCTCTCCGAGTAAATCCTGTTCTACATGTATCGCTTCCGACGCAAGGGCACGCTTGTCACACATCTGATTTTTGAGCGCGTAAAGGGCGTGGAGAAGCCCAACTGTAAACGCGGAACTCGTACCCAAGCCAGCACGAGCAGGTAAGTCCGCCACATGGTGAATCTCAACCCCATCTTCGATTCCGAGGAGTTGTAGGCAGGCACGCACCGATGGGTGCTGAATAGCGTCGTTCCTGCTAACATTTTCGACCGTTGAATAAGAAATGCGGCTGTGATATTCGAAAAAAGGTGGTAATCGTCGGCAAGTAATATAACAGCGCTTGTCGATCGTGGTCGAAAGCACCGACCCACCGTACTCTCGGTACCAAACAGGATAGTCGGTACCACCACCGAAGAATGAAATGCGAAGCGGCGTGCTAGTTATTACCATGTGTTTATTCTCGCAGTGTTACTGAAATTAATTAGAAGGGGCTGATCCGATCACGATCCAGAAATGCCGCTCTCTTCGTGAAATATCGTATGCTCCACCAATTCGCTAATGATGTGGCCCATCAAGATGTGGCACTCCTGAATACGCGGCGTTTCGTTCGACGGTGCACAAAGGCAGAGCTCCACTTCGTTCCTAATCTTCCCCCCGGTGCAGCCTGTCAACGCGATCGTGCGCAGACCTAACCTTTTGGATGTTGACATAGCATGGAGCACATTAGCCGAATTGCCACTTGTCGAGATTCCGATCACGACATCCCCCTTTTGGCCTAGAGCTTCAAGTTGCCGCGAAAACACAAGGTCAAAACCGTAGTCATTCCCAATTGCCGTCACACAGGATGTGTTGACTGATAATGCCAGTGCCGGCAGCGCTGGGCGGTCAAAAGCGAACCGTCCAACAAATTCCGCAGCGATGTGCTGTGCATCGGCCGCGCTTCCCCCATTGCCGCACAGAAGTATCTTGTTTCCTTGTAGTAGTGCATCCACAATAACTTTGGTGACCTGCGCAACAGCAGCAACCAACGCGACATCCTGTACTATCTTTTGTTTGACTGCGATCGAGGCTTGAATCAGCCTGCTGACGCGTTCTTCAAAATCGTTCGTTTGTCTCACGTCTTTTCCTATGAGTACCGGAAGCTATGGCTGTTTGCCAGTCTGGCCTTTTTGGGTAGGTGAAACTTCACGCCGTGCGGGCTAGGAGGTAGCGGCAGGGGGAACGCTGCCGTGCTTATAAGATGCAGCATCGGCCAGACGTTCGGACATCTTCTTTGCGCGTGCATAGTCATCGGGAGTACCAATATCGATGAACATGCCCCGTTGCTTGATCGCATAGAATCCTTGTTCCATGAGTAAAGGAAAGACGTCGTGTTCCAGGCTGACCGGTCCCTGCGGAATTAGCTCCAGGGCCGCATTGTTAAAGGCATACACACCCGCATTAATGATCCCGGGTGCGTTCTGGCCGGCCTTTTCCAAAAATCCCAATATCCGGCCGTCTGCTCCTACTTGCACCGTGCCATAGCGGCTGGCATTCTCGACGGGCACCACGGCCATTGTGGCCACGCTGCCATGTTTCCGATGGGAGACAATGAACTCGTCGAAATCTATCTCCAAGAACGTATCTCCGTTAATCACCAGAAACTCGGACTCGTTCTGCACATAGCGTTGGGCGAGCTTTAATGCGCCTGCAGTGCCCAGAGGAACTGTTTCTTTGGAGTATTCGATCGTCGCGCCGAAGTCGCTGCCATCCTGGAACACCTCTTGAATTTGTTCCGCAAGATACCCCGTGCACATAACCAATTCGCGAAGCTCTTGGCTGCCCAACTGTCTCACCAACAGCTCCAAGAACGGCCTGTCACCGACGGTTGCCAGCGTCTTCGGCAACGTCGGCACCGCAGACCGGAGTCGCGTACCCAAGCCCCCAACTAATAGAACAGTTTTCATTTCTTAGTTAATATGTGCCGACAAGCCCAGAATCCATTGTTGTGCCCGATGAGAGTTGAACCCTGAGCCACTCCTCAAAAACCACTAGGCTAAACAATATCTTGTGATAGTCGTTCTGACCTGACTGATGCTGCTTAAAGAGCCGCTGTACTACTGACGGCCTCAAATACCGGTACATGTAAGAATCTCTATCCATTAGAATTTCTTCTATTTTTCCGCTCACAGCGCCACGGAACCAATCATCAACAACATTTACAGCAAATCCTCGCTTTTTTCTTCTAAGGATGGTTTTGGGAAGAATGCCCTGACACACCTGGCGATGCAACCACTTTTGAGAACCGTTTCGTACTTTGAAACTTGCCGGCAACCTTTCGACATATTCGACCAACTCTTTGTCCAAATAAGGTACTCGCACTTCTAGGCCGTGTGCCATTGAGAGCTTATCTCCGAACATAAGAAGTTCATCGGGCAGAGTAGATCTCATTTCCAAAAACTGAAAACCTCCAAGTTCGTCCGTCTCACCCATGAGAGGAAACAGATCCTTCCAGCACTCCAGAATCTTATCTCCCGCATCTCGCTCCAGCATTCCGTCCTGAAACAAGTCGTCTATCTCGCTACCAGGTAGTAGGGACAAAACGTGCTGATACCTTCTCAACCGTTCCTTGACATCCAGTGAATATATACCTCTTTTCAGAGCCTCGTTTCTCGGCAGGGCCGCTATGCCGGAGGCTAATGGATTACGGATCCAATTTGGCATCGTTCCCCAATAGGCTCCATAGCGTACACCGAGGTGACGGCGATAGCCGGCGAACAGCTCATCGGGCCCCTGACCGATCAATGCAACCTTCACATCTTCACGGGCCCGCTTACATACAAAATACATAGGGACAATTGAGGAAGATGCAATCGGTTCTTCTAAACAGGACACAATTGTGCACAACATATCCTCGAAAGTTCTTCTATCAAGGGCTACAGCCGAATGCTGCGAGGAGAACAACGCAGCTGTCTCTCCTGCATCCGTTACCTCGTCATCAGAGAAGCTTGAGCCATACCCCACTGTATAGGTCCGCCATGATTTTCCATACAGATTCATCAAAGCAAGCAGCAAACCAGAGTCGACACCACCACTTAGTAGTAGGCCAACAGGCACATCGCTGAGGAGATGTCTCTTTACGGACTTCTTATACAGCTCGAGCAGCTCCTCTCGCGCCTCTCCGACAGACTTCACCGGAGAAAATGGCGTCGGCTGATATCTGTACCACTGACGAATATAGGGTGTCTTCTTTTCGCACACCAGCATCGTGCCTGCGGCGAGCTTGCTAATGCCCATAAACATGGTGTGAGGCGAAGGAGTGTAACGATATCTGAGAAACAGGTTCAGAGAATTGGGATCTACGTCAGGACGTTCATTAGTGGCGGCCAAGACAGCGCGGATCTCCGAGCCAAAGTACAGGCGATCCTTATCAATCTTGTAGTAAATCAGCTTGATACCAAACGGATCCCGAGCGAGGACTAGCCTCTCTTGTCGCACATCCCAGATCGCAAGACCAAACATCCCGTTTAAGTGATTAAGGACATCATCACCCCACTGTTTATAGCCGTGGACAATTACCTCCGTATCAGATTTGGTCTGAAATACGTGCCCAAACCCCTCCAACTCGCTTTTGAGTTCTGGAAAATTATAGATTTCTCCGTTGAAGATGACCCAAACCGATTCCTCTTGGTCCGACATAGGCTGGTGCCCGCCCTCAAGGTCAATGATCGACAGTCGTCGAAAGCCAAGCCCAAGTGGGCCGGCGATGTAGTAACCTTCGTCGTCGGGACCCCGATGGGAAATACTATTCGTCATCCGTTCAACCGTCAGGCGCTGCACGGGAGCCCGGTCTCCGAAGTTAAGTTGTCCGCAGATTCCACACATAATAATTGGTTAGTGCCGTTCTATGGGTTTAAGCTCGGTGTCGTGTGAGTTTTGATAAAGAAAAAAACAGAGACTTCTAAATAACTGGGACTGGGCCCAACGATGCATCGGGGTGTTGTCCCAGCCAAAGAGCAGCTGACGACTTCGAAAGGAACCGTCCAACTTTTGCCATTCTGTCAGGTGTTCGATCACATGGGAGAGTATCTTATCTAGTGCAGGAAATCGCCCGTTCAACAGGACAGCCGCATTAATACACTCTGCATAGTCATAAAGCTCGCGTCGATACACGGTAAGTCTGGGCCTCCGCGAAAATGGTTTGGGCAGACCTTCGTTATCAAATAAATTTTTGACGTAATAATCGACACCACGCTCAATGGCTTTTGTGCACTGCTGATTGCCGGTGAGGGCTTCGATTTTTGCCAGAGCTTTAAGAACAAAGCAGGTATGGAAATGGTCAACAAAATCCCTTTCACCATCCGTAGAGTAGTACCAGGAGCCGTCTGTGTTTTGAGATTCGATAACGAAATTCAAGTTCCGTTCCGCAGCTTTCAGGTACTGTTCATGGGAGAAGTCTAACCCAGCCTTCGTGAGCAGAAAAGCACGGTAAGCACTGGCATTGATAACACCGCCCGGCTCGCCAGGTTCTGGGTTATACGAGCAACTGGAAGCGGTCGTTGACGTAACGAAATCGTTATAGTCATGAAAGACATGCTGTGCGATCGACTCCATTATGTCCAGCCACTCACGGCTCCCGTCAATCTGGTGAACCTGTAGAAAGGCCTCATACACGTATGGCACGGTCGTTATAAGCGGAGTTCCTTCTCGCATCGTGCCGCGTCTAGTCTCCCAATTGAACGGATATCCCCAACAATAGTGGGCGTAACCTGGGCACCGGCTCTCTTTCAGAACCCTAAGGAAATGAACGGCGCGCAAGTAGTACCTCTCATCGCCTAGGGTCTGTGACAGAAAGGCAAAACCCATCGCATAGTGCGCGTCAGCTATGGGAAACCTCTGCGGCTTCCAAAAGAGTTGTCGTGCAGAGGGCACGAATGCCTCGGAGAATATCATCGGTGCAACCGCGAGCGTGCCAAGCAACGGCTTCTTATAGTAAAGAGCCTTCGCGTTGCGGCCTAGATCGCCCGCAAAAAAACTCTGATGATCATACGAAGTCTCCCCAAAGCGCTCAAGCCAATCCACAAACCGGAGCACCGCAGCTTGAACCTTCTCAGCTGCCGCCATTTCGACTGTTACAGTGATTGTGACCTCCTCGGTGATTTCTGACTTGGCTTAATTTCAAAGCTATCGATGTGACCAAACTTAATCAGTGACCTAAAGATCGCTCTCAGTTTCTGCATCTGCTCCTTGCGATGAAACCGCATCAACTCATCAGAGACCGGGCGTTTTGTCCGACGTACCAGAGCCGATAGATATCCCGAACCAACGGCGAAGCCGTCCAGTAGATAGGGGCGCTTCGTCATTCTGTAGACGACCCGGAACACCTCCCAGACAGGGTGGCCGCCAAGATAATAATCCTTTTCACCGTATGAGAAGCTTGAGGCGAACCGACCACGCTCAGCTGTTCCCAGCGCCCGGTGATGGAAGAACGACTTCTCTCGAAATGATCGGGTAGTCCATCCCATCATGCGCGCAGTGGTAACCGCCATCCAGTCGATGCCCCCAGCTTCATTCGCGCGATAGCCACCAATCTCCTCGAAGCAACTGCGTCTGAATAGTTGGCACTGACCGGATACGTGGTTCATTCCTTCGAAACTATCGGTGGCCGAGCTATATCCTTGCTCCTTGAAGATGGTCCCGGCAACCCCAAGGTGAGGGTTTTTTTCAAACTCATTTAGAAGAAATTCAAAATGGTCGTGATCCAATGAAACATCGCCATCCAAATTACCGATAATGTGATAGTCGAGGTTCTTCACTAGTTCTTGACCGGCGTTGAATGCGAATACCTTGGCGGCAAAGTTGCGTTCTCTGCGTACGGGAAGATCCACCAATTCAATCCATCGATAATCAGCGAGATATGGTCGCACAATGCTGGAGGTAGCGTCGGTTGATCCATCATTTACGATCACCCATTTGATCGGCAAAACGGTTTGCTTGATCACCGATTGAATTGTTGTCTCTATAAATGTCTCTTCGTTCCTAGCAGGGGTGATGAGAACGTAGAGTGTGGAATGATTACCCATCAGTCACCTCAGAAATGCTATTCACCTTTTGTGCCTTTAGAGTCTTCGATCCCAATATTCCAACATGGAGGATAAGGTCTGCTCGATCGACAGCGTTGGCTTCCAGTCAGTGTCTTTGCGGAATTTGTTGGTACTGCCGAAGATGATCTTCTCATCAGACGGCCGCATCAAGTGCGACTCTGGCCGAATCTCCACTTTTACTCCAGATAGCCGGATCGCAGTGCGCAACAGCTTGCCAATTTCATTCGTCGAGGTTGCACACAGGTTGTAAGCCTCACCGCGTTTGCCTTTCAGTGCGGCAAGATAGAAGCCCCGGACTGTGTCTCTGACGTCCAGGAATGCACGGCGCGGCTTCAGATTGCCTACCTCAATTATGGGTGGCTGAAGGCCTTTCTTGATTCGGACTAACTGCCGCACGAAATCTGACGGTGCGTCACCTGTTTTTCCTGGGCCAGTGGTGTTGAACAGCCGCAAATTGACCGCCGGAACCTTATAGTCCAGAAAATATTCACGGGCTAGAAGATCCAAGCAGACTTTGCTGATGCCATAGGGATGAAGAGGTCGAAGCGGCTGCTCTTCCTTAACCGGTATGGCCGATGGCGGAACATGTCCGTATTCAGCGCTCGAGCAAGCCGACACGACGATCGGTGGACGCTTCATGTGACGCACCGCCTCGAACAGATACAACGAGCCCATCACATTAGACTCGAAAGTTTCGACAGGATCCGCCCAAGAGACAGTGGGCAGGCTCTGGGCTCCGAGGTGGAATATATGCGATGGCTCATACTCCGCAAGAAGCCGCGTTACACGTTGCCCATCACGCAGGTCACATTGCACAAAGTGCAGATTCGCAGCCTTGGAAAATGAGTTACAGCCGTGCAGCCGATAGCTGCCAATTACTTCCCACCCTTTAGCGTGAAGGAATCGCACCAGATGGGAGCCGATAAAACCCTCAGCACCGGTGACAAATGCAGTTCTATTTGATGGCATAACGGAGTTAGCTCGAACTCTCGGCCATCTCTGGCAACGCTGCAGAACGCGACTTGCTGAATAATGTCCTAAGACACATGACCTCTTCCCTTACCGGAGGTATGAGCATCGAGAGCGAGAAGCCTACCGCAAAACCAAGAGCAGTGACCATGAGCTGCGAAACTACACGCTGAGGAGCGCTCAAATGTAGCGTGAGTTCCGCCGAACAAACACCAGCAAAGCACACAGAAAGCGGGTACAGGATAGCCCGCCCAAGGCGCTGCAACGTCAAACTGGTGCCGCGAAAACTGAATGTGAGCATCCAGGGGAAAATGGCAAGCAGAACAAGAGAGCCGCAGAGCGCCACGCCCTTGATGCCGAAAGGCAAGCCGATCGCAAAGCTGCCAATTAAGATGGGAGAAATGATGAGCATAAGCTTCAGAAGACGCTGCGATTGCCCGCGACTCACAAACAACCAGACGGTCGGATCAAGTAGCAGCTGACCTAACGCAGAAATAGCAAGGATCTGGAAAACGAGTGCTGCTTCTCGCCAGCGATTCCCAAGAATCAGGACGATCACCGGGACCGCAGCTACACACAGAAAACCGATAATCGGAGCACTGATCCACATGATCAAGTTGACGGTCTTCAGATAGTATCGCGCAAGGCGTTCCGGATCGGCCTGAACTCTGCTGAAGGCCGGAACAGCGACACTGCGGGCCGGGCTGGAGAGCTGGCGCACGGGCAGCATAAGCAAATTGTAGGCTCTTGAGTACAGCCCTAGCGGGCTGGCCCCCCAGTACCAGCCGATCAGGACATTGTCGGCGCTACGATTTACAACGTATATGAGATAGGAGGCGGCAACATTGCCGCCAAAGGCAAGCAGGGAAAGGACTTTGGTGTCACGTCGGGGCAGGCCAGGTATCCAACGAACCAACACCCAGGAAAGCGCCATTTGACTTGAGTTTAGTGTCAGGGGGAGAGCGATTATCGACCAGTAGCCGAATCCCCGCAAAGCCATTGTGATGGCAACAGAAACAGCTAGAACATAGGAAGTCACATCCCTAATTGCCAAGGACTTAAACCGCATCTGACGACTGAGAAGGGCGTCGTGCTGTACCCTTAGACCTCCGATGAGAAACGTCAAAGACACGAGGAACGTGATGTCTTTGAGCCGCGGCTCCCGATAGAACCAAGCCAGTACAGGAGCCAAAGCTACGGCGATTAACGTCAGTGCCAGCCCGATAGCTACATTGATCCAAAACAGAGTGCTGACTTGATTATGATTGATCTCCGGGTGCTGGATGGTCGCCTCAGAGAGCCCGAGATCTGCAAACCCCTGCGCCAGACCGGTAATAGCTGTGACCATGGCCACCAGTCCGAAGTCGGCGGGGGTCAGCAGCCGCGCCAGTACAACCGTAGCAACGGATTGCATAAGGAACTGCGCGCCCTGCGAGCTGAGCGTCAACAATCCCCCGCGAACAGACCGGCCTTTCAGGTCAGCATGCAGATGTTCGATGCTAAACGCGTCTGGTGCCTGTTGTTGGCCAGTCATCCTAGGTCTCTGAGGTTCGAATCGATTGACAAAAATGGAGGATCAATTAGAGTACGCAGCCAGAATTGGCACTCCTTCCTATGAAGAGGCTTTCACACCGACTGAGGCGTTCGACGCATCACGATCTAGCGATTTCGCGCGAAGCGGTATTCGAAGCAAATCGGCATATACGCTCATGATTCTCTGACTGACCACGTCCCAGGAATGCCCCTCAGTCGCGTAATCGCGTATCTCTCGCCGCCGACTGTTCAAGTCGGCGTACAGGTCGCTTGCGAAGTACTGTTCGATGGCCTTTGCTAATTCCCCTGGATCTTCCGGTCTGAATACAAACCCAGTCTTGCCCTCAATGATTTCGTCCTTCAGGGAGCCTACATCGGCTGCGAGAACCGGCAGGCCGAAACTGTGTCCCAGGAACAAAACGCCGCTTTGGTAGATAGCCCTGTAAGGCAACACAAGAACATCGGCCGCCTTGAAGTAAACCTCCGTCTCATCATCTGGAATGAAGTTTGCCTCGAGTAGCACTTGCCCCCTCTGCACGTCCTCATGGATTTCTTCTCGGATTGCCCTCCAGTATTCCTCACACCTATCCGGCCTGCCCGCGATTATCAAGCGATAATTCTTACGTCGAGTCAGAGCCTGTCGAAATGCCTCGATCAGGTATTCGAGGCCCTTATAAGGCGTGATTCTCCCGAAAAAAAGAATCGCTCGTTCATCTTCACGGAGGCCAAGTCGCTGCTTTGCATCCCTGGGCGTAAGAGATGTATTCGGGACAGCATTGTTGATCCCGAACGGGATGACTGTAACGCGCACGCCTTGCACGCCGAACTCCTGGATCAGCTCACACTTCATTTTTTCCGTATGGACGAAGATGTGGTGGGTGAGACCATATTGGATTCGCAGTGCTAGCCGGTTGAGGCGCGTATCCTTGGAATCCCGCCTGTCCGCATTTACATTGTGCACCGTGAGAACAATCCTCTTCCCTAGGAACCTGTAGTAAAGCATCAGCGCCGTGCGATCGAAAAGCTCGAATTTGTTATTCCACAGGATATGAAAAAGCCTCGGTTTGGCTATCGCGGCGTATCGAATCAGCTTGGCATAGTACATCGACACCCTGAAGACTTTTCTCAAGAAGCTGACATTCGGCTGGGAATTGCCGCGCAGGTTGAGGAAATTCACACTGGTGCTGTTGCGAAATTCCGGAAAATCGAGCTCGTCGCTACCAATCAGATCCATGGCTATCCCCTTGGAGATAAGCGACGTTGTCAGGCCGAACACGTAGGGCCTATCGCTACCGCCGGTAAGCAGGGCTACCGTGATCTCATGCGTGATACTCGACGTCATCAAAGTAGACAACTCTGGACGACTTTGGAGGTCGTTATCAAAATCTGTACCCATCTCTTGCCTCATTGAGTTCTCACGGGATGTTAAGGCATTCCTGTTTTCGGTCAGAGTTGTTGACTCACGCACCTTCGACACTCCGGTTTGCTCCTGTTCGGCTCTCCTCCAACCTATACATTGCCTGGTCACAATTCCTACTGTATGAAGCCTTGAGCTGCGGAAGCGACGTCTGCGCCCATTTTGCCGCTTTCCACCCAAATACTGGTTTCATCCAAGCGTATTTCCAGCGTAGACGTGGCTCTTCCAAACGGCCCTGAAGTTGTGCGGCCACCGCCTGCAATTCCGCGACAAGATCCGGTCGTTCCGGATAGAAATTGTGGTACCAATTCTGCATGTAGGTCAAGCAGGCCTTTCGGACACGCTCGCTGTCTTCAAGCGATCTGAGGTACTGAATGTGCAGTTTCATCGAACGGATCATCGCATGCTTCTTCTCGTCCGAGTTGCCAATGTGGCTTAGGCGAGTAGTGGTTGTAACTCTGTAGAACACCCCAGTTCCGGATACATAGCGAGTGCCTTCCGATGCCAAAAGCACGCGACAAAAGTATTCGCCGTCGTCATCAGAGAGGAGTCGCGTGTCCCACGGTCCTGCTGCTTCAGTCAGTTCTCTGCTGGTCAGCCAGGTTGCCGTCTGCATGTGCAGGTTTTCGCCCATCTTTCTCAGGAGCCACTCGACAGGAGAAAGATCTTGGCACAACGAGTTGTATACGAAGCGGGCTCGTCGAGAACGATAGTAGAAAGGAGCCCACGGCGATGAGACGAGAATTCGACTGCCGTCAACTTCACCCAGCGCCCCAAGTTGGCGCTCGATCTTGTCCGACGCCAACAGGTCATCTGCGTCCAGCCACTGGATGTAGTCCCCCCGGCTGAGTTGGAAGGCATGGTTGCGAGTAGCCGCAGCACCTTGGTTCTCTGCAGACACGACGCTAATCTGTTTCGAGACAAATCGCCTGGCGACTTCTGCGGTCCGATCTCTGGATCCATCGTCCACGACGATGATCTCCTTGTGTTGCCAGGTCTGACCAATCGCGGACCGGATCGTATAGGCGATCGTTTTCTCGGCGTTGTAGGCAGGGATCAGTATTGAGACTAGCGGTTTCATGGCAAAACGCATCCTTCGCAAGTGTTTGATTGCAAATCAGTAGAACGCGCCCCCTACTCGCCCGCGGCTACTGTTTCGCTCACAGTGCTAATCCGCGTGAGGCATCAACAGGGGACTAATTTCCAGGAGGAATCGGATGGGTCCGAATGCGGTACTCACTTAGACAACCATGGGAACTAATTAGCTCCTATGAACGTTGCTTGATTGCTGGGGGTATCTTTGATATAAACGCAGTAGGCATTCGGGAAACCAATACCTGGTCAATTTTGTAACCTATTTGTGTGATTGCGTCCCCCAGCATCGCATGTCAGTCTGAAATTGTGATGGGTGAGGCATTCCGCTCTTCCTGTGACGTCGCCTTGATAAAACCGTAAGTCGCTGTAAGTTTTTTTGATTTTGTACGAACGTTGGGAATGAAAAGGCGACCTGAGCAGCTGATGGTAGTTGCCAGGTAAGACAATAATCATCCCCGCATCGGACGCCCTTGCGAGTTGGGCGGGATGCATTCGTACGAAACATATAACACTACCTCTCTTTTCCTTTTGCTCTGCCTCTTATCCATGTTCTTTTTGAACGTTTCAAGAGGTTATGTTCGTGTCGTCAAAATACGCTATTCTTGGCTTCCCCAGCCCGATTGTCTCAACGCCTTTTCGCCCTTCTCAGGGTAACTTTGCGAATCCGAACCTGCTCGGCGTCTGGCCCGGCGCGCGACCTCGTCAGTCCTATGGTCCGTGGATCGCTTTTGTTCTTGCGGTGACCTGTTTGATGGTAGCGGCGTCCCCTTGCGGGTCTGGGGTTATCGTGTCTGGCATCGGAGGCTCTTGTCCGATATCCGTTGTAATCTCCCAGGTCAACGTTTCAGGCCATACCGCCTTGCTCGCCGGTGCCGTTCAATTCTCAATCGTTAACCGACTGTCTGGCGTAGTTTTAAGCCATTACGGCCTACCTCCCATCGTCTGAAACTGCAACGGCTACGCCGTCTCCTGAGATTTTGTTTTCCTTTGAGGATCGACAATAATGAGAATGATGAAATGTTTGCTATTTGGGCTCTTCTTGAGCGTCGTGCCAGCACATGCTGGTACTTTTGCGGCGGCTTCGTGCAATCAGACAGACGTGGCCAGCGCCATTGCGTCTGCGATCGCCGCAGGAAGTGGGAACACAGTTACGATCCCGGCAGGGACCTGTACCTGGACCAGCAACGTTACGAGCCCTGCTTCCGGGACGTTGCCGAATATTAGCATCATCGGGGCGACTAACTGTACGGGCACGGGCAGCGCAACATCCCCAATTGCCTGCACGGATAACACGGTAATTAATAGCAGCGGTGGCGCAAAATGGTATCTGTTGGCAGGTGCAGGGACGACAGTTCGATTAAGCGGCGTCACCCTCAATACCGCAGCAACAACAGACGGGTTTGTTAACGTTCAGGGACCATCCTCCGGGACGGTTCCGCTGGTGCGGCTTGATCATATTCATGGCAACATGTCGTCGAACGGGGATACTTCATTTGATATCGCCAGCGTCACTGGAGTCATCGACCACAGCCTGTTTGATGAACCGGTATCCAGTGAGGGCAACTCGATCCGTTTCTTCTACCCGCTTGCAGGCGATAGCGGAGACCAGTCTTGGGCAAACGTAACTGGATTGGGCACTGCTGGCTATATGTATGTCGAGAACAATACCTTTAATCATGGCGTGGCGAATGATGGCCAAGAGGGTGCTCGCTTCGTTTTTCGTTTCAACACTTTCAATGATACTTCCGTGCAGACGCACCCGACAGGCGGTGATGGACGTGGTCGCGGCGCAAGGGCGTGGGAAATATACGACAACACCTTTGCTGCTGCTTCGGGATGCGAGGTTGAGTGCGGCAACGCGTTCTTTATGAGTAGCGGAACCGGCACGGTATGGGGAAATACAGGAAATAGTGTCTACAGCGGATTCGTGACAATTCACTCCATGCGGATAAACGACGCAACTTACCCACAGACCGTGACTCCAAACGGCTGGGGCTATTGCGGCACGGCGTTCAATGGAACTGGATCAAACTGGGACCGAAATACCAGTTCAGTTACCGGCTATCCATGTTTGGATCAGCCGGGTCAGGGTGTCGGTGATTTACTCTCGGGTAATTTCCCCAGCGTAACCAACGTGGCGCTGGGAACTCCTGCATGGCCTCGTCAAGCTCTTGAGCCGGTCTATGAATGGGGCGACGCCTGGACTGGTTCCTCTTCAGTGTTCTGGTCTGTCGGTTCAAGCACCGCGCAATTACAATCAAATCGCGATTTTTATCTCTGGTGCAATGCTTCAAGTCCGAGCGGTTGTACGAGCGCCTTCAATGGAACAGTTGGGACTGGAACAGGAACGCTTGCTTCGCGTCCCTCGACTTGCACAACTGGTGTAGCGTACTGGGCGACAGACCAGGGTAACTGGAACACTGCATCGACGGCCGGCCCGCAATCGAGCGTTGTTGGGGTACAGGGCGAACTCTTCAAATGCACCGCTACGAATACCTGGACGCTCTTTTACACCCCGTATACCTATCCGCATCCGCTCACACAAGGAACGATCGTTGCCCCTCCCCCCCCGACGAACGTCCAAGGGACGGCGCATTGAAACAGGCGTTTAGACCCCATCACGTCCGGCAAATCGTTTCCTCTGGGAGCGTTCACAAACCGGTGGCGGGTGAGCACTAGCACTGTTGAACTCATAAATATGCCTCCGCACCGGACCTTGGGAATCCGAAGATCCGGGACGTCTCAGTCAATCAAAATCGACGAGCTAGAAAGTGAGTATAGCAACGGCAAAGACGGAACCGGCGGTGCGTAAGGTCATTCACAGGTCTTGAACTCGTGGGTTCTCAAGTGTGGCTGGTTGCTTGGCACTCCCGCGAGGCGAGAGTTGCGACGCCCCGCGCAGATCACGAAACGCGACGGATGATTAGACCGCGGAGCAGGTCGTATCCTCTCTTCACCATACCTTGTCTGAAACTCAAGACCTCCCTCCCAAGGATTTGAACGCAATAGTTCTGTGCTAGGTCGGCACGTTTGCTCAGAGCCACCTTGTACTGCTCTGCAACTTTAGGCGCCGCCAGGTACAGTTTGGAGGAGGTTATCGCGAACGGCACTATCGCGTCCGTTTGGCGAAGAAAATCATACGCAGCGAAACTCGCATCCGGCCAATCTTTATTAAAGAAGTCATCAACAGCTATGATGCCTTCGGCAGTCAATGTGCGCTCCGCTAGGCGCAGATCATTCTCAACATGCTGATAGAGGTGACAGCCGTCAATACTAAAGAACCTTATTCGCCCGGTCGTTCGCGTCAGAATGTCAGTATGCTCGATATCAATCGAGGATGTCTTATAGATCTCTTCTTCGGACAGTTCAATTCCCAATCGGCGGGCATTCGCGAATAGGGCTCGATCACGCCCGGCATGCTGGGTATTTTCGTTTATCGCGTCGTCCTCGAATAGATCGATGGCCAGCGCCCGCTCTCCGGGCCGGCGCGCCAGAGCCAGCAATAGGAATAACCGACCATGGTGCACACCGATTTCACACAAATGACCCTGAAGATTTTTCTCGTCCTGGTATGACAAGAGTGCTGCTATCAGGCCGGCGTCCAGTGATGACAAATAGCCGTGCACTCTTTCCATGGAACGCACAGTGTATCTATCAAGTGAAATCGAAATAGAGTTCATAGAAGCAGCGTCCATAACTGACCCCTGACGATTACAGATTGAAGATCGAAAGTCGTCGAATATTTATCCACTGTGCGCACCTCGAAAGAGGTGGCCTCCCTAAAAGCCGTCTTTTTGACAGGGCGGTGTTGAGTCATCTCGGGTCGAGGAAGAGACGGTGCAAGATCTCTAACGTCAATAACTTGTGAATTTCGCTAGTATAGTTCCGGTCGCCTTTTAGGTGGCCACGCACCATGGCTTCGATCCCTTTCCGACTGAAGCATGGCCGGGACAGCGTCCGCGGGTCGAGCAACATTTCCCGAACGTACCCAGCTAGAGCATCCCGATACCAGACCCGGAAATGGAAGATCTTGTGTCTCCCCAGGAAGAGCCGTTCGAGGCGGAGAGCCGAGAGTGCATGGTCCATACGGGCGATTCCCTGGGGCATTCCCACGTCATATGCGTATTCCGCTTTGAACAGGAATTCTAGTACAGCCCGAGAAGCCGCCTCTGATAGACGCCCCCTACTTCCTCCCAATCCGCGGTCAGTGGGGATTTCCAGAAGAGCCCGGTTCCCATCGCCAATCAACCGCTGGGAAACCTCGTTGCTCGCGAGGGCCGACTCTGGCGAGCGATACACGGTTCGGACAAAGTCGTTGTCTAGGAATGGGGTTCGAACAGAGATCTGCGTCTGCTCGAGCGCCAACCCTCCGTATTGATGCCATGGGGCCTGCTTGAAGGCGGCAAAGGAGACTGGGTGCCCTTCTTGAAGGAGGCGAGCGTATGTTTCAGTAGCCTGGCGGACGTGGCAGAGGAGCTCTGGGGCGAACAATTCAGGCAGAGGTTTCTCTGCCTTGAAGGAACGGACCCGACGGAGGATCTCGCCCCCATAGAGTCCCGTCATTCTGATCGGAGCAATTTCGCGCGCTCTTTTGTTCAAATAGACATCAGGCGCGTGGCTCACATCGACACAGCAATCGGAGAGGTAGACCGCACGCTCGGCATGGTGAGGAAATCCCGCCAGAAACTCCCTTCCAGTTGGGATAACCTCGTATGTCTGCCCGCACATGCGGGCTATGTCGCGCGCAACGATGACGTCCTGACAGTCGCGGAGCATTCCTCCAAAGGTGTAACAGGGTAGCGATGTCGGCTGGCGTTTCTGCCAAGCCATGATCATTCGCGTGTCTAATCCCCCTGTCAGGGACATCCCAATTCGCTCCCGTCCTTCGAAAAACCGCGGAAGGTTTCGCGAAAAGACGTGCCGGATTTCCTCATAGTAAGGTTCCGGCTCCAGGTGGTCCTGGTTCTCCCATTCCTCGGGCTTAAAATACTTTTCTTTACCGGCCAAAGACCCGTTCCGGAAGATCCATCGTGATCCACCGGGTAGTACGTGGATTCCCTCGAACAAAGAGCGTTCTTCGAGGGTGCAACCGCAGGCGACGAACTCGCCGAGCGCCCGGAGATTCAGCCTCCTGAGCTCAGGGCACACGGCGAGAATCGCTTTGGCTTCTGCCGCGAAATAGAAGGCGTTCTTCGACTGGTGGTAATAGACCCGATGCATTCCGTATCGGTCATTGAAAAGCAGAGCAGTTCCGCGGTTCCGATCAACCAGTAGCCCGTGAAATCTTCCATTCAATCCTGCCGGAAACGAAGGGTCCTCGTGATAGACGTGAACCAGATAGGAAGGCCCATCAACGTCGAAGTCATGTCCTTGCTCCCTTAGACGCTGGGCCGTGCCCGGCTCCGGGAACTCCTCTCCGGAAAACGTGAGAACGACATCGCCCCGTTCGTTTCGCAGAGGCATTTCGGCGGAGAAGGAACCTCCTTGCATTACCCATCCGACGTAAATCCCCAGCGGCTCATCCGCCCACATCCCGGTAACATAGAAACTCTCATGACAGAGGGTCCCAACCATCTGTATTAACTTTTGCTTGGCCCATTCAGGAGGCAGCCGGGTTATTAATCCTACAATTCCTGGCATAGAGAGTTTGCTGCGTTAGGATGCCCGACGCTCTTCATGATGTTCTTAGCGAGTAGGCGGGGCGCTCTCAAGATTCTCCGACAGTGGCACAGTTGAATTCAGCAACGCTATTCCACACAGAACCTTCTCCCTAAGCGTTTTCAAGGCGAGAAAATCTTCTTGTATACCAGAAAGTGCGGATTCTGCGGTATGTGTCAACCACCGGTTCAGGAATCCGATCGGTAATGTCATGGTGGAGGCCCAGTCGTAGGGCAATTCGTCCGGTGACCGTTAGTGGGACGTAGTACCTCGGCACGTCAACTTTCTGAAATCCATTGTGCCTCTTGAAGTCGGCAAGACTATCGCGTTGCTTTTTGCCGTAGGAGAAGTTCGCGTACCACAGGTGTGGAATCCCCCGATCCGCGCACGACCGAACGGCTTGGGCAATCATCGCATTGGTCGGGGCCTTGTCGCGGTGCCGAATCATGGAGATGATTTGCATCAAGCCCGCCTGACTTCTATCTTCATTGATTACCAGCTGCACGTAGCCAATCAGGGTACCTTCCAAAAGCGCGCCGATGAAGATGGTTTTGTCCAGAAAAGTCCCCGCCATTTCGCGCACGGTCTCGAGGTCCTTGCCATAGTGCCAAAACTGTTTTCCTTGTCGGACAGAGGACTCGTTGTAAATGGCAGATATTCCCCGAACGAGGAAATCGTCGAACGGCATCTCTCGAACGACCACTCCCTTCTTTTCAGCTTTACGAACCTTATTCCTTGCTTTGAAATCAATCTGAAGATTCATCCAATCCTCGAAGCTCGAAACGCGGAGTGCGGCCATGTTGTCCCATTCCATGGCATACTCGTGTTTCGGCGAGGTCTCGGAAAGCTTCTGGATGAAGGTAAACAGGTCAGCGGGGATTCCAGAGTCCTTGAGCGTCCTTAGTGCTGTCTCCGGATCTTCCACGAACTGATAACCCTCCACCTCCAGGCGAGCGATTCGGATCAGCTTCCCTTCGATCAGCGCCTCCTTGCCGGAGATCTGCATAGTTCGTGTACCTTTCTTCCGTTTGCCCGGTTGAGAACTTCCAAAGATAGTTGTCGAACCGGGTTGAGTAAACTGCGAGGTTCTCATTTATCCTGCGAGACCTCTGGTGCTACGGAACTCCGTGTGATTTCCCCAACCCACACGGTTGCGTCGTCGGCGTACCGGCCTGGGACTTGGAACACGGGACGAAGGTTAGCTAATGTTTGCCCACCAAACGTCACGATGGCAATTTCTCTTTTGTTATTGAGACGCTCACCCCTCTGGCACTGCAAAACAGAGTTCCAGAAAAGCTGAACATCTTCTAATGAAGAGGGTGGTCGATTCCGCCTGATCATCGCGCTTGCAACGGAGTCTATCGGACTGTCTGCATCGTCTATAAACCCTATTTCATAGCCACAATAGTCAGACTTATGGAGCCAAGCCAAGATGTGCTCCAACTGGTAGGTTTTTTCGCGCTCAGCGAGGAGGGGCTGCGCAAACTTTGTCACTATCGGCACATTGATTCCCACGCGAACCATAAGTATGACTATCGCCGATGCAATAATAGCCGCCACGACATATCGAGTCTTAACAAAAGAGAGCGATCTCTCAACTCGAAACCACCCTAACGACGTTGCGTAAGCTGCTAGGATTATGGCGAAAAGCGCAAAGACTGGCGCACCAATCCCTGCACCGAACGGAAGTACTGCCGCCGTGAGCGTTAGGAAGAAGAGACTCCAGCAGCGTAAATATAAAAGTTTTATCAACGCTGCACAGAGCCAGAGAAGCAACAGCGGAAGACTCTTCAAAAAAAGCACAGCGCTGAGTAGAGACGCAAAGAGAAAGACCGTTGTTTTCAACTTGAGCGAAAGGTCCATGCTGAACACGATCGCCTGAGTCAGCAGGAAAGCCACAAGAGACGCAGCCAGATTGACCTCGCTCGTTCGGTAACTTACCAGAAAACCGAATAGCCTGGTATGCAGGGACATCATCGCATCCGTTCGCGGGAAAAGGACAGCTAGAGCAACAATTGCAATCATGCCGACCAGTAAGATCACAATCGCCTGAAGGTGCTGAGTTCTGTTGCGTTTCCGAAATGTCTCGAAGTAGAACCCAAAGTAGAACCCTACGAAGAGAGCGGTTGCAAACGGGTGCCAAAGCACTAGAAGTACAGCGACTATAGCGAACCACAATTCGCGGTTTTTGAATGTATTTGAGGCATCTAAGTAAAGCAGAGCGCCAAGAGTAAGCATTGCGGGCCCGTACATTATTCCGTAGATATGAAATAGATGAACATAACCAGGGAAAAAAACCCCGCCGACTATGAGTGCGACTACTGCAAAGAGACGCCGTTCGGGCGCGGCACGATAAATGAGCCACCAGGCGAGAACGAACATTCCGTACACAAAACCTTGGAATAGGGCCTGGCGTAGGACACTCGTTGGGAAAATTCTTGGATCCAGAATCAAAAAAGCCAACCACGTCACTCCCTGGGCTACAGGACGGTAGGTAACAGAAATAACTGAGAATGCCTTGGCGAAGGCCTGAGTGTGAGTCATTGCAAGCCACCAATATGTTTCTCTGTGACTGGCAAATGGTAGGGCGATAAAGAACCAGAAAGAAAACCCGAGCACTGCAACAATGAAGTAAGAGAGCGTTTGCACGCGTGCGGCTCGGTCGAAAACCTGCCTATCCTTGAACTCCGAAATCTCGTCGACAGGGCTTTTCGTTGTCACATCATCTCCAAGATAGCGTTTGCATGATACGTCGCGCGGAACAGAATGGGATGCCGGATCCAGAGTAGGTTATGCCTAGCCTTCTTTGTACTACAGGGATCTAGTAGTCTATGGCTGGTAGTGAGCCGGGCGCAGGTAAGGTCATCTAGACACGGCCTCTCGCAACTCGGATGAGGACTTTCCAAATGAGGATTTGTCGGCGGAAGAAACGCCGCGCACGCTCGGTGCCCGCGGGACGACAATCGCTCCGAGCAGGAAAGTAATGAAAATAAAATGACCTTTGAAAGCTGCCTCAGTGACGTTGTAAAACGGGAGAACCGCCCACAATGCCAAGCTGAGCGAACCGAGACTGGAGAACGTCTCGAACCTTCTGCACATTGAGAGGTAGCTCGAGATCAAGAATCCAACGAGCAGAAAGAGGCCTACCATACCCAAGTTCAGGTAGATCTCTAGGTAACCGTTGTGTGCTTCAGTGATGCCTTCTCCGGTCAGCGCCCAAACCTCTTGGAGTCGATGACCCAGCCAAAAACTCTCGTACCCGCAGCCAATAATCGGATTTGTGTGGGTGCTAAGAACTGCGTTCCAGATGACGGTTCTGCCAGTGAGAGTTGGATCCCTACCGACGGCTTGGGCGACCAGCGCATTGATGTCAATCCCGAAGCCGAAAGCTAGCACTAGGTAAAGACAAATTCCGATGGGAATCGGCACCGTGAGAAGGGCGGGACGGCGCTTGACCGTCTTACTGCGAGCCGCTGCGATCACAAAGCAGGCAAACACCAGGCACACACGGGAGGTCGCGCTGCTGGACAAGTTCAGCAGCCACAGCGTCATGGCTAGGAACGCGAAGTTCACCAGTATGATTTGTTTGGTCCGCCGTTCCTTGCGTTCGGGCCAGCGCGTCACGGTGTCCCAGAAAAAGAAGATCCCGCTGATCAGGCATAGAACGCCGAGCATGTTCTTGCTCGTCGCAGCTCCTATGTACTCCGGGGCGCCCGTCCAGGGCGAGTAAATTATGGCGATCTGAACGTAGTATCTGACAAGCAAAACGGAAAGCGAGATCAGCAGATAGCAAGAACGCCGAAGCAGCGTACGGACAGCCTCTAACGGGCGAGGATCGGATAAAACCACGAGGATCACTACATAGTTCCCGAGGTCCCGAAACCACCGCTTGATGACAATAAACGGGAAATCGGACCAAAACACACTCAACAGAGCGAAAGAAAGGAAAGCCACCAGCGCGATGTTGCGGGAGAAGAAACTACTCCATTTGAATGACCGAAAAATCAGGATCCCGATCGCGAGCAGGATCAGCACGCAATAGGTCGTGCTGTCCACCGAATTGCCTTCCTGCATCGCCTGGGCTCCATATCCCGCTGGGGCGCCGCCCAGCAGACTCAGCCACTGCGAGGGCAGCCGTGATCCGACAATGAACATCCAGGTCACAGGTACCCAAAGAGATAGCGAGATCTTGGGAACCCTAGCCGGGTCGAAACGTAATAATGCCCCCAGAAGGACAAGCCAAAGAATCAGTGCTAAAGAAGGGGGCATCGTATCAATGATTAGGGCTGATGCGTCAGAATCGCTGTGGTGCCATGCCTATCCTGAGTACACGCGATCCTTTACAATTGTGTTCTGATTCCGCCCCGCCCTAATTGGCCCTCGCGAACACGTTCTTTATGTTGGCAGCAGTGGCGCTTAGAAGGCGGCTTCTAGAAAGATAATTGTCTCTCCATTCGGAAAGTATCCGCCTCGCGGCTACTGACAGTTCGAAGCGCAGCGACCTGTCCACCTTCTCCCCCTCGTCCTGCTCTCGATAGAGCACTTGGAAGAGTCTTTCGCTACCTGGTTCAATCCTTTCATCATAGGCAAAGTAGTCGTCCCTGGGGGTCCACTTGATGGGCTTCTGATCACACCGAACTTCAGCTATAAGATCAACGTCGTTTTCTCTCTTCCGAACAATCACGTTAATCACTTGATCTGAGGGGTTGTCTATCAGTAGTTCATTCCCGTACATCTCGACCTCCTCTGTGCCCACCTCATTGACGCGGCGGCGGCAAGCCCTTCGGATAACCTCGCCCAATGGGCGCCAGTGTAGAGAGCAGTTTAGCGAGCGGAGTTTCTCAATCAATTCGATAAGTTCCGCGCAGCCATCTTTGAAGAAGTCATGGTGAGACACGATCAAACATGGCTTGCCTAACAGAAGATCAAAGGCAAAGTTCTCCAAACCGTGATGGGCGTATCTGCGCGTGAAGATCGGGAAGTCACCATACCTCATGATGGCAATGTCCCAGACGTCCCTGATTTGTGTCCCGACACTGGTGGTGTCCGTAGGATCTGTTTCGGTATTGACCGCGGCAAGAAATCCGTTGCGCTTGAGGACTTTGGGACACACAGACGAAAAGACTCCCTGCGGGAAGACCATGACTGGATCGTGGTGGATGCCTGTCCGAGCGTCGTGATTTCGCATTCTGGATAGAGCCAGCTTGGCTCTGTCATTCAGAACCGCTGGCGAGGTCTCTCCAAACTCCGCTCCGGTGTGATCACAACCGTGAATTGATACAGAGAAACGTACTGACTCATTTCTGAAAAATTCGCCGGCGGCCGGTGAAGTACGGCGCCAGTTCCACGGAATGAAAGCGACGTTTGTTGTGAAGTCGTATTGTTGCATCAGATTGCGCAGGACCCCAAAATCGCAAGACCCATAGCGTTGTTTCAAAAGGGGATCATCAATAATCAAGCAAGCGCCGAGTTCCTGCGGCCGCCACGCAACATCAGCGAATATAAACCTAAGAAACATCACAAGGGGCACAACTGAGCAAAAATGTTCTTTCACATCGTAAAAACCTGGACCCACCCTATGGTCAATGTCGATCATATGCGAACTTGCACAGAAGAAAATCGGGATCCCGCTCTTCTGGAACCGAACGAACACCGGATCGCCTCCGGCCGATATGACTGTTACAAATCCCGATTCCTCGCCGGGCGCACCAGCCAAAACCGTGTCTTCTCTTCTCAATTGCAACGAGACTTCGAGGCCTGCCATTGGTCCGGAAACTTCGGCAAGTTCACGGGATACTTGAACCAAAAGATTGCCAGTAGAAGCCTGCCGTAACGAAACATCTGGATTCCCGCACAGAGACCTGAGTCCGCGCTCGCTTGCATCGAGGTCGTCGTCCGTGTAGACGTAGAACGCAGCTTGTCGTGCAACCGAGTGGTTCACTTTTTTTATTTGCTTAAGCGTGGCCGCGACTGTCCGGGACGATCCGAACAGAACATGGTCGTGAGTGTCTCCTTCCATGTCCTCCAGCTGTGAGACCTCTAGGGCTTTCCAAGGGATACCGAAGAAGTCGAGAATCCGAGAGAGATGAAGATGCTCCCTTGCCGGGCTGCCTTCGCACAAGAGAATTGCCAGTCTAGCCACAAGTGATTCCTTCTGATCAAGCTACGAGCCGAGGGCGACTCAGGCGGGTTTCCTGGCAACTACCAGCGAGCGCATCGCTCGGCTGCGGGCCACAAGATTCAAGAAGGGACTCATCCCCCGACAGGCGAGGGTGAGACCATAACCGGCCGAGTGTGGGATCCAACAGAAGTTTTTCTTTGTGATGATCTCGAATCCCGCCGCTTTAAACGGGGAGGCGTACTCCTCGAGCGAGGGCAGATAGCACTCATCCCGACTCTGATCAGAGCCTCGCAGCCGGCTTCGAAATGCAGGGAAACGGTTGTTCATATCGATGTTAATGCACACCCCTCCTGATCGCAGCAAACGATAGATGTCTTTAGCGCAGTCCAATTCCTTTCCGAGCCGATGGCAATACCGAGAGGTGTTGACACCTACAACTAGGTCGAAGGGGCCGATTTGATCCTCTCCCCGTCCCAGCTCCGCAGCCAGGTCTTGCACGAGTTGCTCGTTGCGGGCTACATGGAAGCTCAGTTTTCCTGCAAGATGGGACGGGAGAAAGGTCTTAGCCTCCTCTCCTGCGGCCTGCACCAGACGTGGAGAAAAATCCGTCCCAATTGCGTATTCAACAGGGACTTTCTTCTCGTCAAAAAGCGAAACGAGGCGGGTGATGTTCATTGCTGCGCCACAGCCGAACTCTAGAAGCCGAAGAGGTCGTGCCGCCAACGGGCGCAAATAAGAATCAACGACGTCCAGATATATACGCGCATAATCACTGCGCAGGAGATGGGTAATTCCGTAGCCAGCCGTCTCTGTGGTGTATTTTCGCACCGCATCTTCAGAAACGTATTCATCGAAAAACTTCTTATACATGAGTCCAGTCTTTTCCATGGTCTCCTCTAGATCACGCCGCCTAAATCGATTGGTGTCTGGAAACTTTTGCATATCTTTTGTTCTTGCCCCAGAAGCCGACACCACATTATGGTATCTAGGCCGTCCAGTCGCAGGACTGCCTAACAAAATAGACAAGAGTAAGAAAAACTAACATCCGCCAAACTCTCTATGAGTTAGATCCAATGCCACACTGCCTGTTGCAGTTGTCTCAGTTATTACTGACCAATGATGAGGAAATACTCTTTCGCGTTCTTTGACGCGCCACTCGGCGGCGACCGCGTTCCTGGGTTGGTAATGTCAACCCCTCGAGGATTCATCTGGCAACTCTATAGAGAGACTGAGTTGGCAACACTTTCATCGAAAGCCATGTCGGCGTACTGCTTTGAACCCGTACAACCGGTCCGGCATGACTCGCGCGACTTGTGGCTTCGCAATAGCAAACGTGGCAAATTATCACTAATATCAGACGAGACCCTTGGACGCGGTGCATCCGTCTCAACACAGCCCATCTCGAACACTACCGAGCGGCGTTTTCGAAACCAGGAAGTCGCCTGCCCAGCCGTCGCAAACCAAGCACCTCGATTTTTCATGTCCTGAACTAGGTCACGGTAGCAGGCGTCCCATATTCTCTCCGGGGCAAGGCTGCGATCGTGCCAGTTGGTCGTTATACAGCCTCCAAAGTCGACTGCATTGTCTACCATTCGACCGATAAGTGTCGTTGCTTGCCGTGAGGAGAGTCCCAGGTAAGCCGGGTAAAATAGGGCCGTGTCCATGACATGCATCGGTAATTCGAGCAGTCGAATCGCCTGAAGTGGTTTGTACACTTGCGTTGTACCCGCACGATATCCCACTGTCTCCCTGTATCCAATCGTCGAGTCGTATGCCGCTCCGGCCTGCTCTAGGGTTACAGGCGATTGTTGGTCGTAATAGAGCCAGTGCATCCGCACGCCGGTTTCCGAGATCCCTGTTATGCGTCGAATTTCGTCGAATTCGTTGAGCCCCTTGGAACTGTCGGTCCATGCATCAATCCCGTGTAATCCCACTTCGCAGCCCACAGCCATAATCTTCTCGATCGGACCTGCAATGTCCCTGGCGCCATAGCCAGAAGCGCGAAACTTGGGGGCCAGACCGTGAGCGTCGTTTCCGGGGCAGTTCTTGAAAGGAATCACGAAGAACGTTGAACAGAGCCCCTTTTCCAACTCCCGGTAACGATCCTCGAAATCGCGCCAGAAGTCCTTCGCAAAGCCCATGTAGACAAAGGGTAGCCTCAAAGCAGCCGCCCAGTTAGTAAGCAGATCTCGAACGGGTAGCCGTCCTCGGAAGAAGTTACTCAAAGAACCGAAGATAGCACGATACAAGAACCCGAACGCGGTGTGATCCCATTTGTGTTGGATGATCGAGGGATGATCCACGTCATGAGTTAAGCACGCTATGAAGCGATAGCCTTCTGGAACTGGTGGAACCTCAACCAGAATAACCCCACTCGCGACGATTAAGTCCCGTAACAGAGCGATGTGCAGATCCAGCGTCGGTATGCTGGCATAGGCCACAGGTTGTCCAGCCGTCAATAAGGTGCGGATCTCATCAAAAAGGTTATAGCCTATTCGCGTTACTGCACCACCCTGTGATCGGCGCTGGTGCATCGCCGCCAGCTGAGACTCCTCGTCAACTAGGAGGCCGGTTCCCTTCCCTCGAAAGGTTATGGAGTCCCCGTAGATCGGTATTCTGGCTCCCTTGTATGAGAACGTGCTGTTGCTTCTTCTGGAAGCGATCTCGGTGTTCTCTTCGACATCGGCCGGAAGCTCATGGCCGGCATACAGCAAAACCAGCTTCGCGAGATCATCTCGTGGGTTTTGGTTCGCGGTGCAAAGTACAACTTCGTACCGGCGGTCACTCCTGTAAAACTCCCAAGGGGTCTTGAATAATTCGAAGAATTCTCCAATAACAGCATGGTCCGACGAGTTTGCTATAACGCCGATCATGCCAGCCCTTCTTTTCGAGAGGGTTGAAGGCCAAATATAGTAACGCACCCAGTATTCGCAGTCGCAGGACCCCATGCATAGCTAACCCGACCCGTACTTAGGCTCATGAAGGCTCTTGCCTGAGTCCCAGTTCGGCTTTGCCATCTTGGATAAGTCCAACCACCATGCTTATGAGCTTTTCTTTCTCCTGTTGCCAGCTGTGCCTCGTATATACTTGCTGCCCTCGCTCCGCAATCGCGGTGACCTCAATAGGATGAGAGGCCACGTATTCCATCTTTTTCGCCAACTCGGTTGAGTCGCCAGACTCAAAGAAAAGAAGAGAATCAGGGTCAAAATAATCTTGAATGCCAGGTGTGCGTGGAGCAATGACCGGTTTGCCGAGAGCCAGATACTCGAAGATACGTGTAGGTGTGTTGATGTCGGTGAATGTGTTTCGTTGATTGGGAATGATACCCACATCACAATCTTCTATTTCGCGTGCCAGTTCCTCTAGCTTCTTCGCTCCGAGATAGCGAACGTTGCTCTCTAGGCCCAAGCTACGGACCTTGTCCATAACGTGCTCGAGGTAGGGCGTGCTGCGCCCGTAAACGCGAAGTTCTGCCGTTGGAATCGCCTTGTGAAGTCGCGCCAGCGCATCCACAGCCAGTTCCAAGCCATTACGTTCTACTAACGACCCGTGATACATCATGTGGAACCGCTGGTCGGGAGTACGGACGGGGTAGGACCGTGCTGCACGATAGGGGAAAATCTCCCCGTCAGGTGAATTCATCACAACGCCTATTTTCTCGCCACGGCAGCTGCGCGCGGAAAAAATTCGTTTACAAGCCAAGTTAACGGTAATCACCAAATCTGCACGCGCAATGCTCCACTTCTCCAGACGACGGATCACTCGGACGCTAAAACTCTCCTCATCCATGTTAAAGATCGTCTTCATGAGTTCGGGCATGGGATCGTGTTGGTCCAGAATGACTTTTGCCCCGAACAGCTTGGGAAGCATAGCGCTCAGGACGAGAATGTCTGGCATATTGTGCACATACACTAGGTCATACCGCCCCCGAAACGAACGCCGGACCAGAATAGCGGCGGCGATTAGAATGAAAGCAGAGTACTGATAAGCATAGGAAAGAGCGCCGCCGCGGCGGTGTTTGATGGGTATACGCGTGATCTCTAGGTTATCCAGAGATTCTCGCTTCGGTGATTTTTCCTCCCCTTCGCAAATCAGGTCTACTCGCATCCCTTCTTTTGTGAGCGCATCCACGGTGCGGCGGGGTCGTGGGTCGAAAGGATAAGTAGAGAACACCACCATACCGGCCTTCTTTCCGGTCAAGCGGGGTCCTGACGTAGTGGCTCCGGCCAAAGTGGGGAGAATCTCCAAAGCTGCTGCGGTTGGAGCCGTATCACAAATGGCGAGACTGTTTGGTTTTGTACTCATTCTGGCTAGACGGCTATTTGCTCAGCATCTTGCGCGATCACTTTACCGCGGGCGTCGCGTTCGATTTTCATACCGTTGGATGTCCGGATCGCCTCCAGGATCACCGATTCGTCAAACTTGCGCAAAATCTCAATGTTCGGCATGACGCAATGGCCCCCGATGATTCCGGGGAAGTACTTCACAGAAGGAAAGAACCTTATTTCGTCATAGAACGAAATGAGCTCTTCATAATCGGCGCCCGATTGATCGCAGTATCTCTCAAGTTCCTGGGCCCAGGCGATCATTAGCCCGAAGTATGTCGTCTCGGTAAGTTTCGCAAGTTCCGTAGCTTCCGGTGATGACAGAATCTTTGTTTTCAGGCCTACTGATTCGAAATGTTCAGCTGCCCGCCGAGCGTCGGCAGGATCGATGGCTCCCACGAACTTGGTGTACTCGCAGAGTTCGTCGAGCATGCGTGTGTGTTTGCCTCGCACCGGGCTATTCACAATAGCGGCACCTGCCTGTTTAGCGATTAGTCGGGTTGTTCCAACGGCAACTGTGCTGTTGACGATGGTCAATTTAGGTTCGAACAATTTAATGTAGCGAACAGTCTCACCTACAAAATCCTTAATCTGAAACGGATAGCACACATGGAGAACGTCAACCTGCTCAGTCTCTTCAAGAAGAGGAGAGATATCCACCCCAACTGTGTGATGGTGTTTGGAAATGAGCTCGAAGACCGGTTTCCCCACCTCTCCGAGTCCGACGACAACAACACTATTTCTTGTTTTCACGACCTTGAGCCTCCCTTCGGGAATACACTTGCCCTCGGCGTACACCGTCACCATTTAGACTGCCCTGTCAACGGCGGCAGCCACACATCATGGAGTTGGACTTTACAGTTTTATGCCGTTTGTAGTGCGGGCACCAATGAGATCTCTTCACGTTTCACCCGCTTGCCAGAAGTCTGGGAAACAAAAGCTAAAACCTCCTCGGCCACTCTGCCTTGTTGGTCCGCTGTAAGCTGCGGGAACATCGGCAAGGAGACGATTTCATTAGCAATTCGTCTCGCCACGGGAAAGTCTTCCAGGCAGTAGTTCAGCGACACGTAGGCTCTCTGCATGTGCAGGGGAATTGGATAGTGAATTCCTGTGCCAATGCCCGCCTTATTCAAATAGCTCATCATCCCGTCGCGGTCGTCGGTACGGATCACATAGAGGTGATAAACAGCACGAGACCAGGAAGGCTCATAGGGAAGAGTTAAGGTTTCATTGGTCGCAAGGAGACGGTTATATTCGGCTGCCCGATCGCGCCGCTGCGTGTTCCATTTTGCCAAATGAGCCAACTTAGCGTGCAGAAGTCCGGCTTGGATCGCGTCCAGTCGCCCATTGTAGCCTTCTACATCATGGTGGTACTTCTTCACTTGGCCATGATCACGTAGCATCTTGATTTTGTCGGCTATACGGGCATCATTCGTGGTCACCGCTCCGGCTTCACCACACGCCCCAAGGTTTTTTCCGGGGTAGAAGCTGAAAGCGGCCGCACAGCCCATGGATCCGGCTTTCATCCAGCGATTGAATTTCTTCGAAAAGTATTCGGCGCCGTGCGCCTGACAGGCATCTTCGATCACCGTAAGACCGTACTGTGCGGCAAGTGCCAAAATCGAATCCATATCGGCCATTTGACCGTAGAGATGTACTGGCACTACTGCGGTTACGGGCCGCCCACTCCGCAGGCTGATGAGCTTGCCTGATCCGTCTCGCGAGCATTGCTCCTCCAAGTAAAGCTGGAGCGACTCGACCGACATGTTGTAGGTGCGCTCGTCGATGTCGACGAATTCCGGCACGGCGCCGGCTTGCGAGATGGCCTCCGTGGTGGCGATGAACGTATGCGGCACGGTGAGTACGACATCACCGGGTTGGACTCCGCATGTCATGATCGCGAAACGCAAAGCATCTGTCCCGCTACTGACTGCAATAGAGAAGGTCGTGCTGCAGAAGACGGCAAACGCCTTCTCAAAGTCCTCGACCATAGGACCCCCAATAAACCCAGCCGTGTGCAGAGCGCGGAGAAATACTCCGGTGAGTTCTTGCTCTAGTTCTACGTGCGGAGTAACCAGATCAAGAAAAGGAATGCTGTTCGAAACGCCATTAAACATGGACATTGTGACCTTTCATAGTCTGCTCGATGTAACGCAAAATCTTGGCCGGATTTCCGGCAACGATTGAGTTGGCCGGGACATCATTTGTGACAACACTACCGGCGCCCACAATTGCGTTCTCTCCGATCTCGGTGTTGGAGAGAATCGTGGCACCGGAGCCGATGGAAGCGCCCTTCTTTATGACCGTACGTTCGACATTCCAGTCGGCTTCGTTTTGCAGATTTCCGTCGAGAGTCGTCGCGCGCGGATAGCTATCATTGATGAACACCACTCCGTGACCAATGAAGACGTTATCTTCAATGACGACACCCTCACAGATAAAAGTGTGGCTGGAGATCTTACAGCGACTGCCGACATGGGCATTTTTCTGGATTTCAACGAATGCACCAATCTTCGTCTCGTCGCCGATCTCGCATCCGTAAAGGTTGATAAATTTTGACAGCCGGACATTTGTCCCCAGTTTAACGTCGTCGGAGATGCAATTGTAGGAGTTCATAGATAGACTAGAGCTCCTCTCTTGCTCAGAGACTCGCTGGCTGCTTCCAGCATCTTGACTACCCGCAGACCCGCACATCCATCGTTAGATGGATCTTGCCCACTTGAAATGCAATCCACGAAATAGGACAGCTCCTGGCGCAGCGCCTCGACCTGCTCCAGTTGCGGAGCCCACATATCTCCGGAACGATAATTCACTAGCAGTTCGTAAACTCCTTCGCGGTTGGTGATGTCCACTCCCTTGTCGTACACCTTCACCTTTTCATCGGCTTCGAGATCATTCCAGACCAGCATTCGCTTCTCTCCGCCCATGAGAGTAGTCCTAACCTTTACTGGGGAGAGCCAGTTGACATTGATATGCGCAATGACTTTATCGGGAAAATAGAGCGTCATGTAGGCCACATCCTCGTGACCGTTCAGATGTTTTTGCCCGGTCGCGACGATTGCCTCGGGGCTTGCTTTAATGAGGTAGTCCATGATGGAAAGGTCATGTGGAGCAAGGTCCCAAAGCACGTTGATATCGTGCTGGAAAAGGCCAAGATTGACGCGGGTAGCATCGTAGTAATAGAGCCTTCCCAGGGTTCCTTCGTCGAGCAGTTGCGAGATTTTCTTCACTGCGCCGGTGAACAGGAAGGTATGGTCCACCATGATCTTGAGATTCTTTTTCTGGGCAAGGTTGATCAGTTCCTCCGCTTGCGCGGCATTGCTTGTGAACGGCTTTTCAACGAACACGTGCTTACCATTCTCCAATGCAGCTTTTGCCAGCTCATAGTGCGTCCAGACTGGAGTGACGACGGCGACGGCGTCTATCTTAGGCGACGAGATCACGTCTGAGGCGTCCGAAGTCACATTGATTCCCGGATAAGCCTTCTGTGCCCGCTTCCGCGCAGATGGGCTCATCTCCGCGATTGCAAGCACCTGAGAATCCTCCAGACTCGTAAGGTTTCTCACGACGTTTGGACCCCAGTAGCCGTAACCAATTACACCAAAATTCATGATGATTTCACCGTTTTTCGAACCTGCCGATGGTTGGGGAGATGTATTGGGGAAGAAAGGAGATTCCAGTATTGTGTGGACGTTGGTGCGGTATCGATCGAACTCGAAGGACCGGATGAAACGCAGAACTCAATACGCGCCCGTACCCTTGATCACTGCCAGAGGTGTACGGATGAGGATCTTGTAGTCGAGCCAAGGAGACCACGACGTGGCGTATCGCAGATCCAGCCGGACCATTTCGTCGAATTTGACGCTGCTTCGACCAGTAACCTGCCACAACCCAGTAATCCCAGGTTTGACTTGCAATACCCTGCGACGATGCCAAGTCTGATAGGATGCCAACTCGTATGGAAGTGCTGGGCGAGGGCCGACGAGCGACATATCTCCTTTCAGAACATTCACTAATTGTGGCAATTCATCCAGGCTGGTTCTGCGCAAGAACTTCCCAACTCGTGTGACCCTCGTATCGTTGGTTAGCTTAAATATGCGCTCACCATTCCCACTCGGCTGTTCACTTTGCGCCTCGCCGGCGATTAATTTAGCTGCATACTCTTTGTGAACGCTATCATCATTGTCGGTGCGCATCGACCTGAATTTCAGGAATGTAAAGCTTTGACCGTACTGTCCAACCCGCTGTTGTCGAAAAAGCACAGGACCTTTGGATGACGCTTTGATCGCCAAAGCGATCATCAAAAGTAGCGGTGTGCAAAGGATCAGAATCAGTGTGCTGCCGACAATATCCATCACCTGTTTAATGCGCAACTGGGAACATTTGCCCTTGTCCGGGCTCAACAGATCTGGATACAAGGACGGATTGCTTGGGCGCCCGGGATTATCATGATCCCAATCATCGGGGAAGAAGTGGAAGGAGATGCTGACTTGATTGAATTGGTCTGGCGACAACTGGTCTTGTAGCGTGGTGCTCACCTTGCTTAGAATCACGCTCAGGATTGCATTCTTGTCATTGCCTGCGAGCCCTGTAAACATCACGCCAACAGTAGTCCGGTCTTTGTACCAGCCGATTACGTCGGTTTCCCTGATGGATAACAGCAGGACAGACAGCATATTGTCGAGAGCTTTTCCGCTCTTTTCCGAACCCTGATGATTGCCTGCTTCCAGCAGCATAAGCAGGAAGGGTTTCCTGGAACGCTCCGTTCTTTTGCGCTCAACTGAGATCATCCGTTTAAAAGTGCCTTCATTCAGGACCTCGCGTTCTCCAGCGGATAACCACACGAGTAGAGGATCAGCGGATTTTGAAGCTTTATCCATGCGTAGCAGAGTCACAACGAACTCCTCTCTCGACGATTACTTCACTTTCATTTGTCCGTTAAGAACGACGGTTTATGCTCTGCTCCTGCCCGTATCCTTTTCTGAGGCAGGAGAGAGCAACTGATTGAGATTGCTCGGTTAGATTGGGATCTACACGCAACGACTTTGGATTTCAGAGAATGAGAGACAAGTTCCTTAATCGGAGCCAATCATTGTGCCGAAGCGTCGTTCGGCCGTGAAACGGTCGCGGGACTGTAGTAATAGTTGCTGTCAGCCGCGTTTTTGGAACCGTTCACCAATGCGCCAATCAGCTTTTTAGGCTCGAGAGCTTCGAGTCCCCTCTGTAAGTGCCGCTTCTCTGTAGTTCCTTGACGCGTAACTATAAGGATTCCATCTGCCAACCGCATCCAGACGCTCGTGTCAGCCAACGGCAGCACGGGAGGAGAATCGATGATGATCCAATCAAACCATTCGGTCAACTGGTCCATCAGGGCAGACAGCCTCCCTGATTGCAGGAGTTCCTGAGCATTGCTCGGAACGCTGCCTGCCGGTAAAATCCAGAGGTTCAGGCCTTCGAGATGGTAGATACTGGTCGTCAGACTGCGTGTGCCCTGCAAGCATTCATCGAGGCCCGGATTCCTTCCGAGCCCGAACTTCTGCGACAAAGACGGGCGCCGCAGGTCACCCTCCAACAGCAAGGTTCTCTGTTGTGTTCTTAGAGCGAGAGTGCAGGCCAGGTTGGCAGCGACCATACTCTTACCCTCTTGAGGAATTGTGCTCGTAATCAGTACTTTCTTTAGCGGCTGATGCCGGCGGAGATGTCGCAAGCGCACTCCTAGAAGGCGGAAGGCTTCCGCCGCTGGACTCCCGCTGTCCGTGAGGCATAGTAGCCGGCTTTGAGGAGCAAGCGAGACCTGCAGGGACTGGAATTGGCCGAACGGGTACGAGCGTTCATCAGTCGGTGAAAGCTCGGCTGCTATGGGAACTTGAGGTTTCGTCACACCTGGCGACACTGCTAGTAGGCCCAGTGACGTGTCGCGCTCTGCGCCTTTCGTCGCATCATGCTGTTCAGACGGAACGGCAGTTTCCCATTTCGACGCCGCCTGACGTTCGGCCCGCTGCAGTAATTCAGTCGCTCCTGACATCGCCGAGAAATCAATGCCAGAGCGTTCGGCTTCCGATCTTTGTAACGCGTCAAATATATGGCTCATGTTTGCTCGCCTCAACAGCTACAGGCGCTCCCAAATCTGAATCGCTTGCGATAGGTCTGCGCAGGGCGGCGTACAGTTCATTGAGCAGGTTTGTGATTCGCTTGGCATCCAACTCATTCGACCTCTCGGCGTTTTCAGCCTCAGACGAACAAGCCACACTAAGGCGGAACTCTTGCGCCACGTCTCCTATGATGTCAGGAGTTACGCTCGGCAATCGTCTCGCGTAGGCAGTAACGAGGGCGTTGTCACAAATTGTGTTGATCAATCGTGGCAAGCCTCGCGAATAGAGATGGACTGCCGCAATAGTTTCTGAAGAGAACAATGGGTTAGGACACAAGTTCGCTCCAGCAATCTGCAACCGCTGTTCGATGTATCGCTTCGTCTCGTCGGCATCCAGCGGACCAAGCTGCGTGCGAACCGCAATTCTTTGTTTGAGTTGTCTAAGTCCGACCGAATCCAGTTTCTCCTCAAGTTCGGGCTGTCCGACCAATACGATCTGGAGCAACTTGTCGTCATCCGTTTCCAGGTTCGACAGAAGGCGGACCTCTTCAAGTATGTCCGCGGACAAATGGTGTGCCTCATCCACGATGAGGACGGTGGTCATTTTCCTTTCACCCCGCGAGACTAGAAACTGACCCAAGTCAAACAACAGTTCGCTTTTGTTTTTACCAGAAGTGGGCAACCTGAAGTCGGAGAGAATGTACTGCAGAAACTCACTGGGTGAAAGTCGGCCATTGAAGAGATATGCATAGGTAACGTCTTTGCTTCCCTTCAACAGTCCGAGTAAACATCGAAGCAGTAAGGTCTTCCCAGTTCCCACCTCTCCAGTAAGCACAACAAATCCCTTGTGTCTCCGGATGCCGTAGTAAAGCGCCGTCAGCGCCTCGTTATGCCGCTTGGTAGGGACAAAACAAGCGGGATCTGGAGTGAGGTCGAATGGGTAGCGCGTGAGATTGAAGAATGATTTGTACATTGGAAGCTGTACCTAATCGTGTAGATAGCTAAACGCAGAACCTGCAAGAATGACGACTACGATTAGCGCAGCCATGGCCCATCCCAGCACCATTCTCTTCTTAGTACTTCGTTCATCCGACGGACTCACGATCTCCGGGATCTCAGATAAGATCGCCATCGGGAGCAGAGTCTTGATTTCCTTCTCGCTGTGCAGGCGATCGTCCATAATTTCTAACGAAACAACCACAAGAAGACCTAACGCGAGACCAGCGCCCAGTCCCATTGCGCAAAATTTGAGTCGGTTCGGAAAATCTGGTTTCACCGGTAGACTCGGAGGATCAAGCATGGTGAACCGTTCACCTTGCTGCATCTGCTCCATGTTAGTTGCCATCGCTGATTCATTCTGCTTTTTTAGCAGCTCGTCGTAGTTGGCCTTAGATTGATCGTAACCACGCGTCAAATCTGCCAGTTGCTGCTCGCTCGCCGGTGCAGAGTTTAAGCGATCTTGGTAGCTGTTGACTCTCGCTTTTAGCCCAGCAACTGCTTGCTCGCGATTCGCAATTTCCAACTGATTGGCTTGTAACTGACCTTGCAGTTGCAGCGACGCCGAGTTTTGCGAGGGATCTGCTGCGTCACCGGCATGGGCTCCGTCGAGCTGTTTCCCGCTACTACTTTTCGTCTTCAACTCAATTATGAGTACGCTTCTAGCTTTTTCCGTTTTGGCTATCTGTTCCTTCAGATTTTCGACTTCCGGATAGCGATCAGTGTAACGAGAGCTCAGGTCAGCTAGTTTTGACTTTAGCCTATCTAGCTCCTGGTCAATCGCTGCCAAACCTGTCGGGGTGCCGTCCGCAGACCGGGAAGTCGGATGGACAGCTCGGTATTGCTCGATCAATGTCTGGAGGTAGGCTCGCTGCTGTTTCGCGGTGTTGAGAGTATCCTGTTCATTCTGTAGCTGCGACTGAAGACCACTCAGGATTTGGAGGTTGCTCGTTTCCTGCGTAGGTAATTCACCCTCGTGCTGCGCTTTGAATGCTCGGACCTTCGCTTCCTGCTCGGCCAAGGTCGCGCGAGCATTCTCCAACTGGCTCTCGATAAACTTGGTGGTGTCTTCAGACTGTTGCTGGCGTACTCTCAGATTCTCGCTGATGAACAGATTCGTCAATTCGCCAGTCACCTGCTGGGCCACATGGGGATCGGCCGCAGAATAGGAAACTTTGAAGGCTGTGATCTGGCCAACTTGAGTGCCGCGCACAAGTTCGATCTCAGTGTCTTTACGCACGCGTTCGACCTTCTCATCTGGTGTGAGCTGGGGATGGCCGTCGCTATAAAGATTCAACTTGTTAATAATCAGAAGAAGACGTGTGCGGCTAAGAATCTGTTGCGTAATACTTTGTAGGCGATTCTGCAAATCGTCGACAACATTTGGCACGACGTAATTGCTTGGCATTGTAGGCTGCTGTACCAGGATCAACGTGCCCGATTTATAGCGGACCGGGAGGACCCAACTGGCTCCCCAGACTACGAGCCACCCCAAGAACAGGGGGATTAGGAAGTGGATGTGGCGGCGGCGTACTATCTCCAGATAGCGCTCGACGTCCAGGCCTTCTGAGTTCTTCTGTTCCTCGTAGATTTCTTCCATGATTACCTTCCCAGTGGTCGTGTCCACCGATAGGAGATGGAGATGGACTCGCGATTGCTATCAGGAGCCTCGGATATTACCGGGATGCCGCTATAGCTCTGGTGGAGACGGGCATATCCAAATTCCACATTGAAGTGCTCGCTCATTGAGTGCTGCACCGAGATAGTTCCTGAAACCGTCTGCCCTCCTGGATTTGATGAAGGAATGGACGGGGTGGCATTCTCGTTGTTAGAGTAGTTGGCCGCAGATCCTATGATCCAGGTAGGTGCTATTTGCCAACGCACATACGCAGTTGCACTATTTGAATTGAAGGCTCCAGGCAAGCCCAAACCCCCGGTAACTGTTCGTGAGTAGCTGGCCACAAAATTGGTACGGCTCCTTTGCCAGCCAACGCTTGCGGTCACAAATGGCGTCCACGAACTGAACGAGGGTGAAGGAGGTTGAGCGTCGTCAGAGTACTGCGGACCACTCGACAAGGATAAGGAAAATGTAGGGTTCAAATAAATCGTGTAAAAGGCCAAAAAGGTATGCGTCTGTACCTCAGACTGTGCAATTGCGGGGTTGGCCTCCGCGTTCACAGGATTAGATTGACTTCTTGAATATCGATACGTCACACCCATGTACTGCGTGCTGGACAAGCGCTGACTGTAGAAAACCGAGCCGCCTAACGAATTCGAATTGTAGAGACCAGAGGCCTTGGCCGGATTGGGATAATTATTTTCTGTAACAATTCCGGCGACGCCGATCATGCCATTCCTATTGAATTGATAGCTCAATCCTATACTCGCTGTATTGTTTAGCTGGTCCGCGTAGGGAGCAACAACTCCTATTGGTGGAGTCTGTGACGAGCCGGATATAGGCCCTCCAGAAACGGGATAGAGCTGGTCGAACGCATTCGAGCTCTTTTGAAAGGAGTCGCTTAAGCTAATGGTCGTGTGTTGGCTCAGGCGATATTGAAAATTTACAGCCGCATTCTGATTCGTTGCATTAAGCGAGCTGGTGTGTTGATAGAAAGTGAAACCCGGACTATATGTCAACCCCAGGTTTTGCCGTGGGGTCGTTTTATTGAGTGTAATCGTGGGGAAGATCGTGTAAATAAAGTCGCTAACTGGAGTGGTACCGTTGCCCGCTAGCACGTTGTCATTGTAGGCAGTATTGAAGGTCAATCCCGCAGCCAGATAATTTGAGCGTTCTTGAGATCCGACCGTTGTTGGATAACCTTCCACGCTCACGGGGGGCGGTGTCATCATTTGCGCATCATCTGATGTAGCGGGCGTCTCGAATGGGGTCACTCCCAGCTGAGACCAGACCGGAGTCGCAATTAGCAGCATGAGACCGAGATAAACACGTATAAGCATAAGCGGCCCTTCAAGGCACGACGACCGTATCGTGCGGCTCAAGCTTGACGTTCTGTATTTTGCCTTTGAGAAAGTCCTTATAGTTGAAGACGATGCGCGTCTCGCCGCTACCAGGATTCTGCCGGAGAATGTAAATTGATTTCTGCTTAGCGAATTCTTTGGGGCCGCCGGCAATTGCAATTGCGTCCACGATCGTCGGCGCAAGTGCAAGTGAGTAGGATCCGGGTTTCGTGATCTGTCCAAGGATGTTGAACTTCTTGCTGTTGATCTGCTCGACCATCACCGTAACTTCTGGCTTGGTGATGTAGTTCAGGAGTTTGGTAGCGATAACGTACTCGAGTTGCAAGGGAGTCCGTCCCGCCGCCTGAACTTCTCCCAAGAGGGGCAACGAAATCTTTCCATCCGATCGCACTTGAATCGACCGCGAGAAGTCCGGTTCCTTCCAGACATTGATCGCCAGGACGTCGTCATTACCAATGACGAAGCTATTGTCGTCCGTCTTATTGCCAGATGGCGCTGGGGGGTGTGCGGGCGAGGCCGCCACGGTAGCTGCTGGCAGTCCGCGATTGGCTTGACCTGAGGCTGGTACTTGGCCCAGGACAGACCCGCAAAAAATAATTAGAAGAAATCCTAACCGGTTTGAGTAATCGACGCAGCTTTTCAAAACGACACCTGTCTAGGATTGTGAGAGGCAATCTTCAAGCTTCAGCGGCTTGCATTGCTGCAAATGTGTCTGCAAAGTTTCGTGAGGCAACAGGTTCCACATCGGTGGCGTCAATTTCTACCGCCACGGACTGCGCCATCATGTCCACGGAAAGCACAAGGCGATACAGATTCTTCTTCCGAATCAAAATCCCTTCGACACCTTCGAGCGAGCCCCGCGTGACGCGAACCCGCTCACCGCATTTTAGGAAGGGATGCGGTTCTACGCGAAACGGTCCTTCAACTGCCTTTCGAATCGCCTGAATCTCAGCTTCGGGGACGATCGCGACGCTTTCGCCGTGGAACAGAATCGTGTGAATTCCTGGAGTGGTAACGACCTGCAATCGGCGATCCTGCCCTCCCTTGACGAAGACATAGCAAGGAAAGAGCGGCAGGGTGAGCAGCTTTTTTCTGTCCTTCCAGCGCCGGACTGACTCATAGAGCGGCAGAAACACCTCAAAGTCCTTTGCCGACAGCATCTCTGCCACCGCCTTCTCGTGCTGATGGCGGGTGTAGAGTACCCACCACGGCGAGGCTTCGTGCGTTCCGGTATCAATACTCTGCGAGATCAGCATTCTGTTCGCCTCTCCTTTGATTGGGCGGTATCAGCCGAAATAGACAAAGCTTCGCCCTGTGGGCTACAGCCCCTGTTTTTACATGACGGCTCAGACTTCGAACATTTATGGATCTACTAACGGTAAGAATGCACGCTGATGGCCATAGTGCAGGCCGGTGGTAAAAAATCCGATGACAGTATTTATTGTTGATTTCATGGAGATTAGCGCTTTGATGCACCCCGGTTTTTCCCGCATACGATCCCGAGAGTTGCTGGGAATTGCATAGACGTAAACAATAACTTGCACATCTTTCCCGGCGAGTATCTGCGGCCACATGGTGAGAGGATGCGTCAAATCGAGAAGCCTTCAGTGTCCAGGAAAGAAATCTCGTCGAACAACCCACTTCAAAGTCGCGATTGAGAAATGTATGCGCATCATGGTTCTTAGTGACGATTCAGACCCTATGCTCTAAGCTGACCGTATCCCAGCGTATCGGGAGGCTTACTGGTCGTTCCCAATTCGAGATCCAAAGGGTGTTCAAATCACGCACAGCAAGCAGCTCACTTGCGTCCGAGAGAACCACGCCAAACCGAGGTATCCATGCAACTGGTACCGGATAAGCAGCGCGGCGCAAGATATGCTGTGCGAGTGTCGGAAGGAAGAAGTAGTTTCAACCCAATGGGTATGCGGTCAATGGTCCCGAATCGAAACTCGTTGCTGAAACCCCGCGTACAACGAAGCAGACCTCCGCACGAACCCGAAGATGGGATATGAATAAACCGGGCAAGCTGGCAAGGCAAGCTGGCAGCTCATGAATGTAACCTACGAACCGCCAGCTTACTCTGGAGAGGACTTGTCTTCGCGAGAGCCTACGGAATGGCCGCAGTGATCTCGTTCGATGGAACGCTTTCTACACCGCTGGAATCGACGCTTTTCACAACGTAGTTATAGGTAGTACCACTCACGACTGAGCTATCCACATAGCTAGTCGAGGAATCCGGCGACGAATTCACCAACGCAAGAGACCCACCGCTTATCGCCCGATAGATGTTGTAGCCTGCCACCGGGTCGGTCGAACTGGTTGGTGCGGTCCAACTGAGGTCGACCGAATG
>Ga0209624_10000121_pt1 | contig 70662 bp, 50 predicted proteins | sample JacPinW_OM2H0_O1_FD_188565 | JGI IMG/M metagenome (GOLD analysis project Ga0209624, IMG submission 188565) | Forest soil microbial communities from Algoma, Ontario, Canada - Jack Pine, Ontario site 1_JW_OM2H0_O1 (SPAdes) (version 2) | ecosystem: Environmental > Terrestrial > Soil > Boreal... | reverse complement strand
TGCGAAACCCGGTTATTGGCTGAAGGACGCGGCCAGAAACATATTCATCGGCGGTAATCTCGAGTTCTTCCAGCACGGCAGGCGTGATCCAGCCGCCGCAAACTTTGTCGCGGGGAAAGGTACGCTTGTCGAGAATTCCGGCGTCAATGCCCTCACGCCGCAAGGCCCATGCGCAGGATGAACCTGCCGGTCCGGCGCCGACGATCAGGACATCGCATGAATCCATCGGGACTCTTCTCTCGTTTGCGCGCCTTCGCGATAAAGATATTCGCGCGTCCACGGGATTTGCTTGCGTTCCGATCCAGCGAACACCATCTGAAACAATTGCAGCGAACCCACGCGAAATGCAGTGAGAGATCCGGCGAGGTAAAGCCGCCAGGCTCTGACAAATTCCGCGTCGAACATCTTTTCCACCTCACCGGCTGCATTCTCGAAGCGGCTCAGCCAATGTTCGAGCGTCTTCGCGTAATGGAACCGCAGGTTTTCTACATCCTGGACGGAATAGTTCCAAGGCTGAAGAATTTGCATCGCCTCGCTTAGCGCCGGCGCGTACGCGCCAGGGAAAATCCGCTTTCGAATCCAGCGGCTGAAGGGCCGCGGCTGATTTCGCCCTATGAAGTGCAGCAGTCCGCGTCCCGTATTTCCAATGCTCCGGTGGATGACAGCTCCCAACTCCTTGTAGTTCTCGGCCCCAACGTGCTCGAGCATGCCAACAGAAACGAACGCGTCGCAAGTGCCCGAGATATTCCGGTAGTCGTCTTCAATGAACTCGACGAGACCCGAGAGGCCCTCGGCCTTCGCGCGCTCGCGCGCAAATTGAATCTGCTCCTTCGAAATATTAAAAGCGCGAACGCTGACTCCGTAATTCTTCGCCATGTGAATCGCAAGCGCGCCCCAGCCGCAGCCCGCTTCGATGACTCGCTCGCCCGGCCGCAGTTGGACCTTGCGGCAGACGATATCGAGCTTCGCCTGCTGTGCGTCTTCAAGGGTTGCGCTGGGCGAAGGAAAGTACGCGCAGGTATAAATCAATCGCGGATCGAGCCAGAGCTTGTAAAACTCGTTCGTTAAATCGTAGTGGTGATGGATATTGCGCGCCGATCCTTCCGGCGTGTTCGCTTGCCGCCAGTCCTGCCACCGCTCCCAAAGCCTACGGTACAAGCCTCCCGGCCCGTTAGCTGCCCCCGAATAGAAGAGATTTTCAAGAAGCCGGATCAAATCGCCACCGATCCGAATCGTCCCCGCTGCATAGCCATCGCCGAACCCAACTTCAGGATTCAGCGCCATGGCGACGAGCGTTTTGCGATCCTCGATGAAAACCGTATCAACTGGCTCCTTCTGAAACGGCAGCACTCCCTTGTCATCCTGAAACACGAATCGGATTGGTGCGTCGCCGGTCAAACTTTGAATTTTGTTCAGCAGCCTCCGTTCAAAGCTGGGGACGCCGGTGCTGGGCATGGCTGGATGCTCCTCTCGTTAAATGAGGCCTGGACAGGGCCTCCTGTTGCCCCACATTAAGCTACGAAATCCCAAAAGAGGCCACAGTTTTTTGATGTAAGACGCCTGACGGCGGATACATATCGCGGGCGACCCGGACGCTGGCAACGATTGATCCCAACGTACTTAACCGGATTGGCCCGAACGGACTGAAATTGGAACTAATGGTGTCGCGCATGGGAATGACATGTGGTACAGAACGGGTGTCGATTTATCGGCATCGAAGTGCAATGAAGATGGAGGACATCCCGCAATGAATCTCAATAATCACTTCTCAATAAAGCTCGGCGCAGTGGCAATGAACGTCGGATTGGCGCTGCTCCTTGTGCCTTTCGGAGGCGTAATCGGCGCGAAGGCTGCCGCTCCGCAAGCGCAATCAGCAGCAAAGCCTAATCTGGCCGGCCAGTGGAAACTCAACAAGGATCAAAGCGACGATCCGCGCCAAAAGATGCAGGAGGCTATGGCGGCTAACGGACAGGGCGGCCGAGGCGCGGGAGGAGAAGGGGGAGGCGGGCGCCGAGGCGGCCAAGGCCAAGGTGGCCAGGGTGGTCCCGGAGGAATGATGAACGATCTGGCGCAACTTACGATCGTCGAAACCGACACGTCAGCGAAAGTGACTAGCGCGTCGGGCCGAGTCCTCGCTGCTTACCCAGAGGATCAGCAAGCCTCGAAGCCATCATCGAATGGCGGAAATCCTGACGACGATACTCGTGCGTACGCGCCGCCAGTCGCGAAATGGCAAGGTTCTCAACTGGTCGCGACGATGCAAGGCCGTCGCGGCGGAACAACCACTCGAACGTATGAACTATCGCCTGATGGCAAGCAGCTTGTCGTGACCACAAAAATGCAGAATCCACGGTTTAGCCAACCGGTTACATTCCGCCTCGTGTACGATCCAGCGAAGGCGGGCTCGACCGAGTAGAATTAAATTGCGCGTATAGTCTCGACCAAACTGGCGACTCCGGCAGGAAGTTATACGTCCTGCCGGAAAGCGCACCAGGGACACACACGGAATGCCCTCGCGGTTATCCGCCCCATTACACATCACTGCACTCGCAGGCCTCCTCGCAGCGATACCGATCATCACTTTCGCGCAACAAACTCAGCCTCAAGCCTCTCAAGGCCAAAACGCACCCGCGCCTGCCAAATATTTGGCGATTGGTTCCGTGCACACGACCGAAGGTTCCCCAATTCCTGGCGCGACGGTTCACGTCACCGAGACTACGAGCCAAAAGGCATGGGTTAGCTGGACGGACGAATCCGGCAAATTTCAGATTCCGGATTTAGCCACGGGTATCTATCACATTGAAACGACCGAGCCCGGATTCGTGGTCTCATCCATTGACGTAAAGATTCCCGTCGTGCCCAACGGGCCAATCCTGGTCGTCCTGCGCGTCGCGACACTCGCGGAAATCGCGGCAGCTCAATCACCCAACGGCGCGCCAGCGGCGGGAACAAAGCAGGGGAGACCGCCGACCGGCACCGGCCAAGCAAATGCGTCGAATGGTGCGCCCGCTCGGGGTCGCAATGGCAATGGCGGACGCAATCAGATTCCAGCCGGTGTTCAAAATGCCCTTAGCCAAGGCCTAGCCACGGGAGGCTTTCAGCAAACCCAACTGACCGGCGAAGGCACCGGCAATCAGGATAACGAAAATCCAGGCGCCAGCACCGCGCAGCAACCGACTCTCACCGTCGGCGGCGGCGCCGGTGGCGCATCTACGTCGGACGCCTTCCTGCTGCAAGGAACTGTCGGCCAAGGTTCTGCCGCAGGCGGAGCTGGCGGCATGTTTGGCGACCTAGGCGTTGGAAACCCTGCCGGACGCGGTGGCATTCCCGGCATGCCAGGTCAAACGCCTGGGCAACAGGGCGGAAATCCATTCGGCACTCAAAGCGGCGGCTTTCAGGGCCCCGGCGGAGCAGGTGGGCCCGGCGGTGGACCTGGAGGAGGCGGTCCGCCAGGAGGAGGTGGCGGAGGGCGCGGCGGCGGCAGACTTGCGCGCCAAGCTGTCAATCGCATGCGCTTCGGCTTCACGGATCGTTACGAAAATTCGATCTGGGATGCGAAGCCCTACTCCATTACAGGTGCGCCGGCGCCGAAGATTTCTCATTACGACGAGCGCGTTGGCGCAAACGTCGGCGGGCCGCTCAAGATTCCGCATATCTATAACGGCGCGGATCGCACATTTTTCTTCATCAATTACCAGCATGAAACTGAAAAAACGCCGGTAGATGTTTTCTCCACCGTGCCGACTGAAGATGAGCGCAACGGAGATTTCTGCGGAACGGGCGTGGTGCTCTACAATCCATCTTCCAGTTCAACAGGCCCGCGCACGCTCCTCGGTAACGGCTGCAGCATTCCGGCTGGACAGATTAATTCTGCCGCAGAGGGATTGCTGGCATACATCCCGCTGCCCAACCTGCCGGACACGATTCAGAATTATCATCTGCAAGCTACGACGCCCATGAACAGCGACATCGTGAATCTTCACGTCCTACACACAATCAATTCTAAGTGGAACGCTAACCTTGGATACAACTTCAGCTCCCAGCGACTGAACACGCTCGGGAGCTTCCCCGATTTCGGCGGGAATCAATCTACACGAGATCAAAATGTGGACTTATCGCTCTCGCACAACTGGTCTGCGAAACTCTCCGAGACTTATCATCTGAATTGGAGCCGCAGCCGCATTCAAATTCTCAGCGACAATTCTTTCGTCAACGATGTCGCCGGCGAACTCGGCATCACAGGAATCTCAACCGCTCCGATCAATTTCGGCGTTCCGGCGATAAATTTCACCGATTTCTCGGGCTTGAACGATCCCGACCCATCGCTCACGCGCAATCAGACATTGCGCTTTTCCGATGCGCTCATTTACGTGCGGAAGAAGCACACGTTCAAATTTGGCGGTGAGATTCGCCGCATTCAGCTCAACAAGGACGCAGATCCGATACCTCGCGGGCAATTCATTTTCACCGGCTTGATGACGAGCCAGTTGACCGCGACTGGCATTCCCGTTCAGGGTACAGGAGACGATTTCGCTGATTTTCTTCTGGGCTTGCCCTATAGCACGCAGACACGCTTTGGCGACGCCGCCACGTATTTTCGCAGTTGGGGATTTTTGGGCTACGCGCAGGATGACTGGCGAGTGACCACGCACTTCACCGCCGAGGTTGGGATCCGCTACGACGGCGTCACGCCGCCCGTCGAACTCTACAATCACATCGCGGATCTCGATTTGAATCCGGAGGCCACGGCCGTGGATGTGGTCACACCCGGCACCACCGGCGAATTCAACGGCGCCTATCCGCGCTCGCTCATTCACGGAGATTATGGCAACTGGGAGCCGCGCATCGGATTCGCGTGGCAGCCGCCCATAAAGAAAAAAACCGTAGTGCGTGGCGGCTACTCGATTTTTTACAACGAGGCAATCTACAACACTCTAGCAACCTCGTATCTCGCGTACCAGCCGCCGTTCGACCAAGCTCAAACGCTGATCACCTCGGCTACTCAGCAGCTAACGCTACAGAATGGATTCCCCGCCGTGACGAATCCCACTTCATCGACGGAGATATTGAACACGGCCGGCGTTTCTCCGTTCTACAAAAATGGCTACGCCCAACTCTGGATGCTGGGAACCGAGACCGACATCACACGCAATTGGATCTTCAATCTCACCTATACCGGAACAAAAGGCACCGATCTCGACTTGCTCCGCGCGCCCAATCGCGCGCCGCCGGGCACGAGCCAGTTGAACACCCAAGATGAACTGGAAATTCCGTACGCGACCAGCTTCCTCTACGATCAATCGGGAGCGAATTCGATTTACAATGCGTTGCAGGCGCGCCTCGCGCATCGCTTCACGCGCGGCCTCTCACTTCAGGTGATCTACACCTATTCAAAAGCTCTGGACAACGCGAGCACCATCGGTGGGACCACGCCAGTCGTCGTACAGCAGGATGGCAACTTCGCAGCCGAGCGCGGCCTTTCGTCGTTCGACATGCGCCATCAGTTGCGCGTTTTCTCCGTCTACGAATTGCCATTTGGCGAACGCAAGCGCTATGCCAATCACGGCTGGTCCGAGCATATCTTCGGCAACTGGCGCATCCTGAATATGGTCACGTTCCACACCGGCACGCCATATACCGCGCTGCTCGGCGGAAGTGAAACCGACAACACCGGGACCGGCGCGAACGGATCCACGCGCGCGAATCAGATTGCCAACCCCAACGTCGGGATCTGCGGCGGCTCGCCGCTCACATTTTTCAACACCGGCGCGTTCGCTCTTCCGCCACCAGGTGAATATGGAGACGCGCCGCGCAATTCGATCGAAGGTCCTTGCGCTTTTTCGTGGAACGCGTCCTTCGATAAGAGCTTTCGCTTCGGGCCGCGCGATCGGCCGCACCGGCTCGACGTGCGCTGGGAGATGCAGAATGTGTCGAACACTCCGAGCTTCACAGGGCTCTCGACGCTATTCGGATCTACAACCTTCGGGCGCGTGACATCGGCGGCATCCATGCGCACGATGGACATCTCTATTCGGATGAACCTCTGATGCGATACACCGCTCAAAGATTCCTGGTCGCTCTTCTTTCAATAGGTATATGCGCGGCGCCCGCGATGTCACAATCGCAACAACAATCGGCTCCGCCAACAGCCGTCCCCGCGCCGCCGCCTCCTCTACCCGACGCGACTCGACCGCCGAACCAAGCGCCGCCGCTACGCACAACTTCGGACCTCGTCCGCATTGACGTGGAAGTAGTCGACCGTTCCGGTGCTCCAATGAAGGGCTTGCGCGCCGATCAATTCACAGTCAGCGATAACGGCAAGCCGCAAAAGATTTCCACATTCGTTTACGCTGATATCGAAGCGATCGAGCACGCCGACAATGAAGATCAAAAGCCAATTACGATTCCCGTAGATAGTCCGACACCGCTGCCGGAAGAAGCCGTGACTAATACGGTGCGCGACCGGCGGCTTCTCGTACTCTTCTTCGATATGACATCGATGGAAAATGACGATCTTCTTCGCGCCCACGATGCCGCGCAGAAGTTCATTGATAAGCAGATGACGCCGGCGGACCTCGTCTCCGTGGTGACCTACGGTAATCGCCTCTCCGTCTGGGCCGACTTCACCAACGATCGAAAAGTGCTCGCCAAAGCGATTGCGCGCCTCATTCCGGGCGTTTCCGCCGATCTCGCCGATAATCCCTACGCCGCGGCGCAGAACGGCGAATATGACGTCCAGGAGTACACCGGAGCGGCGTACACCGCGGATGAAACGGAATTCAACGTCTTCAATACCGATCAGAAACTCGCCGCCGTCGAAGGGCTCGCGAATGTTCTCGGCGCGATTCCTGGCAGAAAAGCCATCGTTCAATTCACCGGTGGAATCACGCAGACCGGCGAGGAGAACCGCACCGAATTGCGCGCAGCCACCGACGCGGCGAATCGCGCGGACGTGTCCATCTACTCGATCGACGCGCGAGGATTATTCGCCACGGTGCCCGGCGGCGATGCCACCGCGAATGCGGCAACAGGAACGTCGATGTTTACGGGCGCGTCCGTCTATCATCAAACCGATCAGCGCCAGGATTCACGAGATACGCTCGCGACACTGTCATCCGACACGGGCGGCCACGCGTTTTTCGATCTCGGCGATCTCAGCCAAGCTTTTCCGCAAATTCAGAAAGAAAATGGCGGCTACTACTTGGTCGGGTACACTCTCGCCGCGAACATCAAACGCGATGGCACATGGCACAGCATCCACGTGAAGGTCGACGCGCCGGGAGCTCATGTCCGCTATCGCGAGGGATACTACGCGCCGCGAGATTTCCAGCATCTTCAAAAAGAAGATCGGGATCAGCAGCTCGCCGATTCGCTCGCATCAGAAAATCCGATTGTGGAGCTGGCCGTCGCGGTAGAGACTTCCATATTCCGGGTAAACGACCAGCAGTTCTACGTTCCGATCTCAGCGAAGCTATCTTCAAGCGCGCTGGAATGGGCGCAGAAACGCGGCCAACATCAAGCCGGATTCGATTTTGCGGCTGAGGTTCGCGTTGCTTCGACGGGCCGCGTGGTCGCTTATCTCCGCGACACCATTCAAGTGCACCTCGATCAGGAACGCTTCCAGCAGGTGAATCAAAGCAGCCTTCTGTATCAGGGAGGAGTGTTGTTGGTGCCGGGAAGTTACGAATTAAAATTCGTCGCGCGCGAGGACGAAACGGGCAAGATCGGCATCTTTGAACAATCGCTGCTAATCCCCGTGCCGCCTGCAGACAAGATTACTCTCAGCTCAGTTTTGCTCTCAAGTCAGCTCGTGCCCGTGGAGAAAACATCGGAGGTGCAAACGAAGGGCCAGGGAGTTCGTGCCAAGCTGGCGGCATCGCCACTCGAGATGGAAGGCACGCGCATCGTGCCGAGCGTCACGCGCTTCTTCGACCAACAGCAAACTCTCTATGTCTTCTTCCAAGCTTACTATCCCGAGAAATCCGAGAAGTCGCAAACGTTCGATCCGAATTCATTGCGCGCGGGTCTCATATTTTTCCGCAACGGATTTCAGATCAACGCTTCGCCACTCCTCGCGCCCACCGAAGTTGACGCGAAGTCGCACACCGCGTCATTCCGAATCAGTCTTCCTCTCGCGAAACTGCCCACCGGCCGCTACACCGTGCAAGCCATCGTGATTGCGCCTGGAACGCAGCACTCCGCGTTCGGCCGCGCACACCTCGCTCTAATCCAGCCGCCCGCCGCACCTAATCCCGCTGCTAGCCCCGCACAGGTTCCTGCTGCCCAACCCTCGTCGCATCCCTAGCAGCACCTCGCTACGCCAACCTACGGCTGCCTCGCCGGCCCCACTGGTCCCGCTCCGTCAGGTCGCTCGAACTCGAAAATTCCTCGCGGGTCCGACGCAATAATCAATCGATCCGGTTCCACGACAATCGCTTTCGCTCGCAACGGCGCGCCGTCAGGAGTCGCGATCAAGTAGCTGTCTAGAAGGGTGCCGTTCGCGTCGAAGTGCATCAACGCCTTCCCGATCGACGCCCAAATGTCCTTCGTCTGGGGGTCAACGCCCACAGCCGTCACCGTTGGCTTATCGTCGGCCGTTAGAAATTGGGGATCGAGATTGACTTTAATTGTCGCTGTGAAATTCGTCACGTCGCCGAAGCGCCCGTGCGGCCCATAGCCCCCAAAGCCGCCAAAACCACCGCCCCCGCCAGGCCGCCCTCCGCCTCCACCGGAGCCAACACCTCGATCAAAGGAGTGTGTGCCCCCCACACCGCCGCCAGCTAGCCCGCCTCCAATTCCACCGAGACCTACCAACACGCCCTGCCCAAGACCGTTCGTTCCGCTGCCTCCAGCATCGCCTCCGAGCCCAAGCCCGCTGCCCTGATCAATTGCCTGTGCAGTCTGGAAATCTTGCATTGCCGCGTCGAGCCATTCCGTATCGCCCGAGATTTTTGTGTCGAGAGCGTCCTGCGCCCGGAAGCGTAACTTGAACGCACTCGAGTCGTCCGAATCATCATCATTCCCGCCGGATCCCCTCGCGCCGCTTCCTGGGCCGAGATTGAGTCGAACGTTATCTCCTTGAATGAACGCTTGCCCTGTCACAATCCCGGCACCCCTGCCCGCGCCCGAGCCTCGACCCGTTCCTGCCCCCGTCGGTCCTCCCAATCCCGAGGACAGCAGGGTCTCGAGCAAGCCTGCACTCGTCGCAGGTCCACCGCCGCCGCCAATTCTGCCGCCCAAGCCCGAGCCCACTCCGCCTGAAAGTTGGATATCGCCCGACGTGCCGATCATTGCTCCGCCGTCCAGCATCGAGGAAAAATTCAACTGCGAAATGTTAAATCCGAATTGCACTCGATCTTCGCGCTCGGGCGGCTTGTACGCGAGTTGGTCGTTCGATACCGAAGCGTCTCCGTGCGAATAGCCGAATCGGTCGAATTTGCGGATGGTTGGATTGGCAATCGTCGTGAAAGCGAAATAAATCTGGCCCTGCGAATCCCCGCTGATCCTGCCCAGACTCGCGAGCGGCGTGGCGCTCACATCCACTCCCGCATCCGCCGGGTCTCCGAAGCTGCGGATTTGCTTTCCGGTGTCGTTCATGACGAGCACCAGCCGCTTCGTTCGAAGCGTGGAAACCGCGAACTCGTCGTCCGAGAGCGCGACGACGGATGTCGGAGCAAACACTTGCACTTTGGTAACGAAAGTTCCGTCCGGTTGGAATATCTCGATCGCGTTCGCACCGCGATCCGCCACCAAAATTCGCCCGTTCGGATCAATGTCGAAATCAACTGCGTATTGGATTGGCGCACCTGCTGAACCTGAGTTTGCCAAATTTGCTTTTGGAATTTGGCCAAGCCGCTGCCCGTGCGGGCCCACGATCCAGATCACGCTGGCAGGAGTCGCAAGCACGTAATAGTTTCCCGCGGCATCGCGCTTCATTTCCGCGAGTCCCGGCCCAAATTCAGAAAAGACCCGCCCGCGCGAGATGAGGATTCTCTTGATCCCCTGCCCAGCGGCGGGAACAACGCCAACAAACAGCAGGACGACCAAAAGCGCCGCGGTGAAAGCTGTCAGTCGCATTCTATGCAATTGCGCTTCGGCGCAGCGGCGCGGCGGCGTATATCGAACGAAAATACTGGCGAAATGATTTTTGCCGGCGAACGCTAGGAAACGCATCCTCACACCCCAGATTTTAGTTTGCGTTGTAAGATCAGAAACCAATTGGCGGGTCAACTTGATCGTGAATCTTCTGCAGCACAACTCAGGTGAAACAATTGAACGGCGTCCCGCTTCATCAACAGAATAACATCCACACCCAGTTACCACTTGCCCAGCGCGCGCTGAAAGGTTCCGATTTTCTTCAGCCAAATCGTAGCTGAAGCTGCCATTCGCGCGCTTTCCTTTTGTCCAACGGATTAGAAGTCGCATCGTTCCGAAGTGTTGCCCGTCTGAATACGCACGAAGGGCCCAGGACGTACGAGGAGTCGCGTCTCCCCGCGTCCATAAGGCAAAAGAAAAACGCCCGGCCCGCGAAAAATTAACTCTCGCGAACCGGGCGTTTGATTGATTCCGCCGCTCTTACGGCTTGTCCTTGTCCTTATCTAGCTTTTCCTTCGGCGGCTTCTTTTCCGTCTTCGCTGGCGGTTTGTTAGCGCTGTTTTTAGCCGGCGGTTCCTGAGCGGCGGGCGGCCGCTGCCCTTCTGTCGAAGCCGGTGGGCGAGCCACCTGCGGCCTCTCCGTTTCCGCGGGCTTCGGAGTAGTCGCCGGTGGTTTAGCTGGCGCCGGACGATCGTTCGCGGTCGGCTTTGCGGCTGGACTCGTTTCGGCCGGCTTAGCTTGCTGACTCGTGCCCGTAGCCGGCGGTTTGGCAGCCGGTTGAGCTGACGGCGGACGATCAGGTCGGTTGGCCGGAGTCGCAGCGGTCCCAGGCGCGGGTCTCGCTGGTTGAGTTGGCGGCGTGGCCGCAGGCTTGTTCGCGGCAGGCTGCGTCGGCGGAGCCGTCGCTGGCTTGCTCGCGGGAGCCGGCTGACCAGGTCTGGTTGCGGCAGCTGCAGGCGTAGGCCGAGATGTCACCGGCGGCGCCACGCGCACCGGCTGAGTTTTCGCAGCGCCGGCGGCCGGAGTCACAGGCCGAATCGTCTTCAATTGCGCCGCGGCTAGAGGCTTGCCTCCGTTGGCTTGTAACGCCTTCTGCTGTGCCGCGAACGGTACCGGTGCCGGAGGCGGCGCCGCCTTTGCAACTACAGCACGCGAAGCCACCGTTGCAGGCGGATGTGCAACACCCGTCACTCTTCCCGCTCCGAACTGGCTACGGGGTTGCGGCGCGACGCCCGCCCCAACAGCCGTACCGACAGGCGCTTTCGCAAGCACTGCAGCATTCACCTGCACCACATTTCTCGAAACAGGCTGCGCCGAAGTAAAGGCATTCTGCGACGTCGCCGTCACATAAGTGCGATTCACGTAAGTCACGTTATTGATCGTCGTATGCGATTGATAGTTGTTGTAGACGTTCGTGACGGTAGTCCGCTCGACCACCGTATTCGTCACATTGACGTTGGTAACGTAAACGCGGCTGACCGCGTAAGGCGGCATGTAAACTTCACGCGGTCCCAACGGGAACCACGCGACGCCTACACCCACTCCCACACCAATTCCCGCGCCGCCGCCAACCCACGCTACAAGGGCAGGCGCATAAACTGGCCGGACGCCAACAACAACTGGGCCCGGCGTCCATCCCCAATATCCGCCGACCATAACCCAGCGTCCGTAATGAAATGGCGCGTAGCCCCACGATGCGTCGTCCACCCACGTCCATCCCCACGGCGAAATCCACGCCCAGTGGCCGTAGCGATAGGGCTGCCATCCCTCCACGACGCCATTCGGCACCCACACCTGGCCATACTCCGGAACGTTCTGCCAGTGGCCGTTGTCGTCAAGGTCTTCGTAACCAACCATATCTTGCGAGACGTACCGCGGCGCGCGATCTTCGCGGCCATTCAGACTAACGCACCACGCATCGAAATCATCTGTCGCAACCGCAGTGCCGACATCCGGCGTGAGCTGATCTGTGCCCACAAACGTTGCCGTCTGATTTGCCGTAATCGTGAACGCTTGTCCGCCGCCAGTCACTTCACCTTGACCGCCACGCACGGTGATGATCGACGTATCACCGTTTTCATTTACACCGACGCGGTAATCGCCCGGTCGCAGCAATGAGAACGCCAGATTTGGCGTGTCAATTTCAAATGACTCGTTGTCGCCTAGCGTGTGCAGATGGACGTTGACCGTCCCTTCATTAATGCTGATCTGGGCGGTTTGATCGTCAAGATTGAGAATTGTAAACGCAGTGTTCGAACCGAGGCGAATAGCCGCTGAACCGAGATGCAGCTCCGCGCGCGAATTCTGATCCGACCAGAGCTTGTCTCCGGTCGTGATCGGCCGGTTTACTTCCGCTGCGCCCCAATCATCGGCTCCTGCGGGCTGAACCGATACTGACCCATCGAACGACTTCAGCCGCGCTACGCGAGTAGGCGGATCGTCACCCTGCGCATCCTGTGCCGCCGCGAGCTGCGGCAGGCATGTGAACAAAAGTGCTGCCCCAAGAATCCCCGAAAGTACTTTCAACAAAGGCCAACGTGTCATAGTAGGTTCGCTCCAATTTGAACTGGTAGTCTCGGCCGGTAGAGACAATACGGATTCGTGTACAACCCCCAATTACATCCTATAACGTGCAAATACCGCGCTCAAGTGCTGGAACTCGTTAACGACCATACTGCGTCGTTCGATGCCCCACAAGCACTTAGCGGTACCGCGTTTATCGGCTAAGTTCCCTTTACGTCAACTCCAGCATCGTGGCTCGCGTTCTCGCGCCACGTCTCTCGTAGAATAGAACACGGTGGGTCTGAAATAGTTCCATCGTAGTACGTCCGTACTATAGCTCGTACCTCCAGACCCACTGAAACTGGGCAAACGGGCAAGTGTTTTCGGCTCCGATTGGCGACTTCAAACAGCACATCGCCCGCCGGGTATCGCTATGTCAACAACCATACCGCCGACAGAATCGCCAGTCGAAGCGCCCGCACAATCGTCCGTAGAATCATCGGCGTCGTCGCACGTATCTCCTGCAACGTCTGCAACGTCGCGGGTCGCGGCTTCGACGGCGTCGCAAATTGCTGCAATCTCCGCTGAAATTCCACTCGAAATTCACGGTTCGCGAAAATCGCTTACCGACGGACATCCAATCGAGCCTTTCCAGGAAGAAACCGTCAGCGTAATCGTGTTTCCGAATGGCGGAATCGTCCGGCTGGCGGCGAATGTTTCCAAGGGACAGATGGTCGCCGTCACGAATCTGAACACGCAACGCGGAATGCTCTGCCGCGTGGCCAACGTGCGCACGTACCCCAACTTAAAACACTATGTCGAAGTCGAATTTGCGCAGCCTGCAACAGGATTCTGGGGCGTAAAGTTTCCGGATCAAATCTCGTCAATAGCAAAGCCGCTCGTAGCCGAGCCACATCAAGTTTCGCCGGCAGAGAAGCCGAGCTCAGCCGAGCCACACGAAGTTTCGTCCGTAGCGAAACCCGTCGTATCCGAGCAACATAAAGTTTCGCCTGTAGCGAGGCCGGACGTACAAGAAGTTCACGAGCTCTCTTCCATATTAGAATCAATCGCGTCTACGCATTCTGTTCTTGAAGCAACTCCGCAAATCGTTTCACCGTCCGCAACGCACATCGCGCCTCCCCCGGCGCCGCCTGTGTCCAAACCCAAAATTGTCGTCAAACAGACAATCGTTGATGAGCCGAATCTTGTTCACGTTTCGGCGGACGACGAGCCCGTTTCTCCTGAAATCGATGAGCCGTCCAAACCAGCCGAGCTCAAGGCCGAAGACTTTTGGGGCACAAGTTTCCCCGCAGAAATGATGGACGCAGCCGCGCCTCCTGCCTCTCCAGGTGGATCGTCAGTAGCTCCGATTCCGCTCTCATCCAAGTCTCCCTCCACTTCATTACCTGCGACTGGCGCCCACACCGAGGATGGCGCACACGCGGAACCTATCGACCTCGCGATTGACAAGGACGAAACCTGGTCCGAGCTGCTATCTCAGATCCCGACGAGGCCCGAGAAGCCAACTCCAGCCCGTGCGCCCGAAATTCCGGAAGAAGATTTTCATCTCGAGAGCGCCGCGCCAGCCGTACTGACCGCTGAATTCTCTGTCGGCCCGGCTCCCGCAAATAAACCGGTAGCGGAGACTTCGCCATCGCGACCAGCAAGCCCTAAATTAGTCACGCCCGAGCCGCCCGCATATTCGCCGGCGCCGCAGGAGAATTACAATCCAGCTTCGCCGGCTGCGCTAAAAGAATTGGAAAGACTGGCGCTCGGTCACCTGGATACAAATCCTGTGCAAGGACAGCAAGAACCGGTAGTTGCGCGCCGTCCGCCAAAAGGCGCCGGACGAGCCAAGGATTCAAAGCGTACTTCACCAGCCCGTGTCTCGCCGGCTCGCGTTCCTTCAGAACTTGTCTCCACAGATCTCGCAGATCTTCAGCAGCCATACCAGCACGAACCTGCGTCGAGTGCAGCCGCTTTGCATTCGTTTACTTCCTCGTCCGGCGGCGGAAACGTCAAAGAGTCGGTTCAGCCAGCCGCTGCACCTGGCACCGAAAAGCTTACCTTTGGCAATTTTCTGAAAGATCCCGAGCCGCGCACTTCCGCTCAACGTGTATTCAGCGAACATTCCGACGTAATGTCCGCGAGCATACTCGCAGCGACGCCGCCCTTGCATGCAACGCAGACACGGTCGAGTTCGAATTTCTTACTTCTCGTGGCCGCTGCCGTTATTTTCTGTGCGGCGGGCGGGCTGATTGTCGTTCACAGCATGAACAACGCATCCTCGAAGCCCGCGGTCGTTGGCAAGCCCTGGGCCGAGCAGACTCCTGCGCCACCGGGAAATTTGAAGCCCAACGCTGAGCGCTATGAGCTGCCCGACAGTTCGAGTGGAACATCGTTGCCGGATAGTTCTGATGTGCATTCAGCTACACCGGAATCAGGGCTCGAGGTCGATCTCACCACTGCCGTAACTCCACCGTCAAAAAACGGCGCGAGCGCTTCGCCGAAGCAAGGGGGCCGCCGGATCCCGGCTTTGAATCTCAGCGCCCCGACTTCAGATTCAGATAGCGATGGTCCGTCGAGTATTACCGTCGACCCCCCGCCCGTCGTCTCGAGCGGTTCTGCCGCGCCAATTAGCGGGGAGAGCTTGAGTACCTACGCTGCGAATCCCAACGCCAACATTCCGCGGCCGGCTGCCGCCAACCCAGCTGCTGCGAGTCCAGCCGCAACCAGTCCGGTCGCGGCCAATCCTTTAGCAAACGCGCCCGCAGTTAAGGCCCCTGCAGCCAAGACACCCGCGCCAATTTCCGCCGGCGGTGTAGTGACGCAGCCGCGCTTGATCTGGTCGTCATCGCCGGTGTATCCGACGCTCGCAAAACAGGCCAATATCCAGGGCGACGTCAAACTCGAAATTACAATTAACGAATCAGGTCACGTCTCTAAGACGAAGGTTCTCTCCGGGCCAACGCTTCTCCAGCAGCCCGCGATCAATGCAGTTCGCGATTGGAAGTACACGCCCTCAACGCTCGACGGCAAACCCGTACCATTTCAATTGATCGTCACCGTCCAATTCCGACGCTGACCAACTGCAATAGTTGGCATTCCCACAATATACTGCGCGTTCAGAATCGAACTTGTGCGCGTGCTATTATCGGCGTTTGGGAATTCGCTCGAAAGGCTGACCTAGACCGACGTGGAACCGCCTCTCACCCAACAAAACGGATCATCTCGTTTCCCACTCACGAGCCGCACGTCCATTCTTCTGCTTCTCGCGCTTTCAGCTGCGATTTATATCGGCAACGCCGCCCATCCGCCGCTTCTCGATGACGCCGACGCATCGCACGCTCTCGTCGCGCGCGAAATGCTCCAGCGCGGCGACTGGGCCGTGATGTACATGAACGGCATCCGTTACCTCGAGAAGGCGCCGTTGCACTACTGGCTCGTCGCAGCTACCTACGCCATCGCCGGACAAAATGCCTTCACCACGCGCCTCCCACTCGCTCTCGCCGTTATCGCCCTGACGTTGCTCTCCTACCTATTCGGCCGGCGATTCTTCGGCGAGCGCGCGGGATTTTATAGCGGCCTCGTCACGTGCACCAGCATCGGCATGTTTCTCTTCACGCGCATCATGATTCCCGAAGCGATCTTCGCGCTCGAGCTAACCGCAGCGTTTTACCTATTCCTTTTAGCGTGGACGCGCCAAATTGACGCTCGCCTGGGCATGTGGGGTTGCGCCGCGATGAGCGGGCTCGCCGTACTCACACTCGGCCTCGTTGGCGTTGTCTTCCCCGCCGCAATCTTAGTGGCGTTCCTGATCGCAACACGCGGTTGGGAGCGCTGGAGAGATCTAAAACTCCCCTCCAGCTTCCTAATTTTTCTCCTCATCGCCCTGCCGTGGCATCTAATCGCCGAGCATCGCTCGCCCGGATTTCTCTGGTCCTACATCGTCAACGAACATTTCAAGCGCGCTCTCGGCACTCGCTATCCACCAGACTACGACTCGGTTCCGTTACTACTTTGGTGGGCAGCGCACCTCGTTTGGTTCGCACCCTGGAGTATTTTCCTGCCTTTCGCACTTCGCGAATTCCCCGTTCCGCGCACTTGGAGCCGCACTACGGACCCCGCCGCGCAAGCGCGCCTGCTGCTCTTCACTTGGGCCGGCGTGATCATGCTTTTTTTCTCGCTCGAAAGCGGTTCGCGGATGGAGTACTACGCTTTCGACGCATGGCCTGCCTTCCTCCTGTTACTCGGCCTCGGCCTCGCGCGCGCAGAAGAAGCGGCATCGCGCTGGCTCACGCGATTGCAAGCGATTCTCGCGATCATCGGCATCGCGATCGGTTCCGTCCTCTCCTATTTTGTCTGGCTATCCTTGCGAATTAAGGCCACGGCGGATATTTCGTCGCTTCTCGAAGAGCATTCGAATCTCTACAAGCTCTCGATGTCCCACTTCCTCGATCTCACTCCAGCAGCTTTCGCCGATCTGCGCTGGCAGGCCGGCGGCGCTGCGGTAATTGCAATTTTCAGTTTGGGCGGCGCGTGGATTCTTCGCAGGTTCAGACGCGACTTCAGCGCCACTCTGACTTTGGCTGTTTCAATGGCGGCATTTTTCTTTTGCGCAAATTCTGCGTACGGAATTTTCTCCACGAAACTTTCGTCTCGCGATCTTGCCAAGGACATTCTTCCTTACCTTCGCCCGCAAGATCAGATCATCCAGTACGGCGATTTCAATTACGGCTCGAGCATCCCCTACTACACGCACCGCCGCGTCTACATCTTCAACGGCCGCTTCGGCACCAATCTCGACTACGGCGCAAACTATCCCGACGCCCCAAAAATATTCCTCGACGACTCGACGTTCCCATCCTTCTGGCAGCAACCGGAGCGAATCTTCATCTTCGTCCCCGAAGACATTCGCGACGCCGCATTCAAGCGCCTCCCACCAGATAAAACCTATTTGCTCGCAGCAAGCGGCGGAAAATATATTTTCGTAAATCAACCCATCCGCCCCAACATGGAAACCCTAGCCCAATTCGAAGCCTCAATGACGCCTGCGGCTGAAACTAAGTAGACTCCATCACGCAATCGAGCCAAAGCACTTGTAGCGCCGCGGCTTCAGCCCGGCATCCTCATTCGAGGCACCCGCCTAATCGCCGCCTCATCTCCTACCCTCTCGCTTCTGCGCGATCACCAACCCCCGCGGCGTCGCCACCAGCACCACCGACAGCAACCCCTCCTCCTCCAACCGCAACGCCGCCTCTCTCACAATCTTGTAATGCGACGAAGCATCATGCGTCAGCACAATTCCATTAGGATTGATCTGCGGCAGAAACTTGCGAATTTCCTTCTCGCGAATGGGAATATCGCTGTCGCTGAAAAAAATGTCAATCGTCCCGTCAATCTTCATATCAAGACTTGATTCATTCCGGCACTCAATCCACTCAGCCAACCCCGACGCCGCAATCCGTTCCTTCGCCTTATGAAACACCACCGGATCAAATTCGCACGTAATGATCCTGCCAAATCCGTTCGCCTTCATCCCCTCCGCCATCTTGATCGCGCTCAAGCCGATAAACGTCCCCGTCTCCACAACCAACTCCGGTTTCACCGTCATCACCAGCGCCTTCAAAAAATCGAGCACCTCCACTTCCGCCGTCATCGAATCCAGCATCTTCCATCGCTCCGGATGCGGGCACTCAGCCGTCGCCGGCGTATATTCACTCTGAATCGCCTCGCCCTGACTCGACACTCGCTCGATAATCCTGTGCTCCTCGCGCCGCTTAAGGAATTTCGGCACGATCACAGCGATGATCGTGCCGCCCGCGAGAATCCAACCGATCCAGAACCATCCACTAACACCCGCAAGCGCGAAACCGGCTGCAGGCAGGTAAAAATGTGGCACAAGTTCTAAAGCTCCAGATAAGACAAGGAATTCTCCGACTACAATCCCGTCGGGACGTTGGAATTGAATCTGCCTTCGTCCTTCGAGCGACATATAAATTCCGATGAGTAGCGCCGCTATACCTTCGAAGACAAGAACAGAAGATCCGGCTAAACTACCGCGCAACGTTAAAACAGCAGCCACCGGGAGCAGCAGGAATGCAACGATGAACGCATTGAACGCGAGTGTCGCGATATCCAGCGCTGTCAGAATCCCGATTTGGCTTATGCGCGAAACCGGGATCCGCCGCCGGCGTAAATCCCTCCAGCACACGACGGCCGCGAGAATCACGCTCACAACGGTTATGAAAATGGGAATCGAAGTGAAAAAGGAACGATTCACAGAAGAAACCGAAAACAATCTTAAACCTTGCCCGCAGCCACATGCGCCGCGCCTATCAACGGCGCCTTCTGATTCAACATAACGCAAATGGGAATCTGCGAAAGCAGCGCCGTCATTTTCTCCTTATGCGCTGCAGCTGTCGCGAATCGCCCTTCCTTCAATTTCGGCAGAATCTTTACGGCAATTCCCCCCGCCACATAAATCCCGCCGCGCGCCACATTGCGAATCGCGAGATTCCCAGCTTCCGAGCCATAAATATCCACCCAAAGGTCCAGCGTCCGCACGCACACAGGGCAAGTCCCCGCGAGCGCGTGCTTGGTAATAAACGGTGCAGGATCAAAATCCGGCTGCTCAAATTCCGGATGCCGCACCGTCGGATCGAGAAACAAATGCAGCGCCGGAAATCCGCGACCCGAAAGAATGGTCTCGCAGCTGACAATCTCATTCCGCTCTCGCAAATAACGCCACAATTCCAACTGCTGCTCGGTGTTCGGCGCCCAGTCCGAATGCCCGCCCTCGGTCGCGCTCGGATGATAGCGGCCACCATCCCAGAAGAGCACGCCTTCGCCAAGTCCCGTCCCCGCCGCGATCACCACTTTCGTCGCCTGCCGTCCGTCCGTGCCCTCATGAATGCAATCAAACTCCGAAGGCTCGAGCACGAGAACGCTGTAGCAGGTCGCCTCGAGATCGTTCAGCAACCGCACATGCGCAACGCCAAGCTCGCGCGCCAGCACGTCGCCCTCAACAATCCACGGAATATTTGTCGTGCGCACGCGGTTATCAACGATCGGCCCGGCGATCCCGAAGCACGCCGCGTCCACCTTCACTTTCGCTTCTTTCAGGAAATCGGCGACCAACGCCTCAAGCGTCGCGTATTTCTGGCTCGGCAAGCTGTCTTCCTTCACACATACGAGCTTCCCATCGCGCTCCTCAAACATGCCCAGGTTCGTCTTGGTCCCGCCGACATCGCCAGCCAGTATCATTCGCTCTCCCATTTGCCGAACCCGGATGAAGTACGCGCTTCTTTACAAATTCCGCCAATGATGCCCATCCGCCTCCGTCAGCTCGTCCGCAGTCCCGGGCCCGCCGCTCCCCGCCGGATAATTCGGAAACGGTGGCGCTTCACTCGCCTCACTCCAGGCTTTCAAAATCGGATCCACCAGCTCCCAAGCTGCCTCAACGCTATCAGCGCGATCGAAAAGCGTCGCATCGCCGCGGATGCAATCATTAATCAACGTCGCGTAAGCATCCCTCGGCTTCCCGCCAAAGGTCGCGCGGTATTTGAAATCCATCGTCACCGGACCCATATGCATTTTCGGCCCGGGCACTTTAGCTCCGAACGACAGCGAAATCCCCTCATCCGGCTGAATATTCAGCACCAGCAAATTCGGCTGCAATTTTTCGCCGCGGAAAACAAGATGCGGCGCCTGCCGGTATTGAATCGCGATTTCCGTAGTCGGCTTCGCCAATCGCTTTCCCGTCCGCAAATAGAACGGAACGCCATTCCAACGCCAGTTGTCCACGTGGAGTTTGAGCGCCACATAAGTTTCCGTGGCCGATTTCGACGCGACGCCCGGCTCCTGCCGATAGCCCGCCACCTTCTTTGCGTCAATTTCTCCCGGCCCATATTGTCCGCGGACCACATCGCTCCACACCGACTCCGGCGTGAATTTCCGTATGGACTGCAGCACTTTGAGTTTCTCGTTGCGCACGGCCGTAGCCTCGAACGTAGCGGGCGGCTCGAGGGCCACAAGCGAAGTCAACTGCAGCACGTGGCTCTGAATCATGTCCCGCAGCGCGCCCGCCGTTTCATAAAACGCAGCGCGATGCTCCACGCCCAGCGTTTCCGCGGCAGTGATTTGAATTTGATCCACGTAGCGCCGGTTCCACAGCGGCTCGAAAATTCCGTTCCCGAATCGAAAGACCAACAGATTTTGCACCGTCTCTTTGCCCAGGTAGTGGTCAATCCGGTAAACTTGCGACTCGTCAAAAACACTCAGCACCGTGCGATTCAGCTTGCGCGCGGATTCGAGGTCCCTGCCAAACGGCTTCTCCACGATGATCCGCGACCACGATTTTTCTTCGCGCGGTTTCGCCAGCCCGGCGCGCCCAAGTTGCTCGATGATTTCCTCGTAAATTTCCGGCGGAGTCGAAAGATAGAAGAGTCGGTTGCCGCCAAGCTGCCCGTCGGTGTCAAGCTCTTCCAAGCGTTTCGCAAGATCGCGGTAAGAATTGGGATCGTCGTAATTTCCGACAAAGTAGTGCAGATTCTGCAGGAAATCGCGCCGCGTCGAGCCGTTCGCCGAGCCGCCATCTTCCTTCGGCAGGAATTCCTCGCTGGCAGTCCTGAACGTATCGTCCGTCATCTTCGAGCGCGCGAATCCAAGCAACCGAAATCGCGGCGCAAGGCACGCGTGCTTCGCCAAATCGTAGAGCGCCGGAAGAACTTTGCGTCGCGCCAAATCTCCCGACGCCCCAAACATAACGATGGCGCACGGTTCGGATGGAACTTCGCAGTAATACGCATCCGCATGCGCAATTTCGCTCAAATCCAAACCTGGTGATGCCATGGTGATTTCTCCCTGAAACTCACCGCCCGAATCACTGGCTGTCTCCAAAATTCCTCTTCAGAGCCCGGAGGCTCCCGCCTCCGGGACCCGAACCAGTGGGCTACCTTTTTATTAAACTTTAAGCATTCCCGCAAGCACTGAGACTGCATGCTCGTAATTGCCATGCCGGCAGCCGAAGCCGAGCGTAGCGTTCAACCTAGCGTTCGGCCTCGCGTTCCAGTATTCTTGCACTTCGGATCCGTACGAATGGATTCATCGGAGATTTGAATGGCCAACGAGAAATGTGACGACGCAAAGCCCGCCGCAGCGCCCGATCCCACACCTGCGCCTGCTGGAACCCGCATGGTCATGTGCGTGAAATTCGGAAAAATGATGCCCGGGCTCGATCGCGTTCCCTGGAAGGGCGAAATCGGCAAGCGCGTCTACGAAAGCGTCTCGAAAGACGCCTGGAAGCTGTGGCTCGAACACTCAAAAATGGTAATGAACGAATACCGCCTGAATCCCCTCGATCCCAACTCGCAAAAAATCATGGAACAGCAAATGGAGCAATTCTTCTTCGGCGAAGGCGCCCGCCTCCCCGAAGGCTACGTAGCCCCCAAAACGAAAGGTTGATCCTACCAATGTCCGCGCTCATCGCAATTGCCAGCAATCGCGCCGACTACCAAGCAATCATGCGGCCCAGCACTTGTAGCGGACGGCTTCAGCCGGGCATGTTCGCGCAACACCTCCACTCGCATCACAAAAAAATATCTACGCCGTAATCCGCCCAGTCACAGGATGCTCAACAGCCAGCCGCGCCCCAATCACAAATTTCAACTTGGAATGCGCAAGCCGCAACGCCGCCTCCGCCTCCCCAGCCGAATCGCCTCGCGAAAAAATAAATCCCAAATAACTCGCCCCCTCAGGCCAAGCCACAATGTTGTCACGCAGCCGCGCAGTAATCAGCACATCTTCAATGCCCGGAACATCTCGCGCGGCGTCAATTCCCTCCACGCCCTCCAAAATCCCACTCCGCGGCACAGGAATCATCATCACGCCCGCCGCGGCATCTTCGCGCACCGACTCGCTATCACCAAGCTCCAGCGCATGCCGCAAAATCAATTCCTCAAGCGAAATTCCATCCGAGCCAAATCTCAGCGCCCGCGAACACAATCCCCCAATCGGCCGCGGCGCAGCTTCAATCACCCACACGCCCTCTCCATTAATCCGAAATTCCGCATGAACAGGCCCTGTAACCAGCCCCAGCGCCGCAACGCACCGCGAGGCACAATCCGCAACCGCAGCCTGCGTCTGCTGCGGCAATCGCGAAGGCGTCACGTAAATGGTCTCTTCGAAGTAAGGCCCTTCAAGCGCATCAGGCTTATCGAAAATCGCAAGCACCCGCAACCGGCCGCCGCTGATCAGTCCTTCAACGGCAACTTCAACGCCCGGAATATACTGCTCGACAAGAACGCGATCGACCGTCCCATCGCGCGTCGCCTGTATCTCCGGCTGATTGAAAAGCGCACGAATCCGCTCCACAGCGCGCCGAAACTCGTCCGCATTATTAGTCCGAATCACGCCTTGGCTAGCCGCCAGCGCCAGCGGTTTCACAACGCAAGGAAACGAAACCCGCGCATCAACGGAATCAATATTTTCATCCAGTCCAAAAGCAACAAAATCCGGAACACGCAATCCAGCCGCCTTCAACCTCTCGCGCTGCCTCAGTTTATTCCGGCAAATCTCAACCGCTTCGACAGAATTGCCTTTTAACCCGAGCGCACGAGCCGCGCGTGCGGCCGTAGCTGTCGGCCGGTCACCAAGTGCCAGAATCGCATTCGCCGGGCGCGAAATCGTCTCTCGAACAATTTCACTCGCCGCTCCTTCAGCATCTTCAAAATGCAAGGCCATCGCCCCATCGCCCCACGGATCATCCAGCTTGTGGCACCGATCCGTGCCAAGCGCAACTTCGACGCCAAGCTTCTTCGCAGCATCAGCAAAAGCCCGCGTCTGATACCCAAGCTTGGACGCCAATATAAGAATTCGCTTTTGAGGAAAGTCTGCGCTCATGAAGAGGTTATGTACGCTGCAACATCAAACATACGCCGCACCCCGAGGAATCCGCTTCCGCAATTCTTCAATCGCCGCCAATTGCTCCCCGCTCGGCTCCGCGCAGCAATACCACGGCTCCGAAAGATGCGGAATCAAAGGCCGCGCGCCAACAATCGCCAGCGGATTCGCCGCCGCAACAGGAAGCCCCGCTGCCCCCCGCGCCGTCTCGACAATCCGCGCGAAAGTCTGCGCTCGCGAAAGCTTCAATTTTTCGCAATTATTTACAAGCACCTGCAAATCCGCGCAACGCTGGTCCACACTTGCATCAGAATGCTTCCACGGATAAGCCAGCGCGGAATCATCAAATTCTCCAACCAGTAAACGAACCTCTTCCAAATCCATCAGCCGCGATCCCGCAGGAATCAGCAATCGAATCGCCAGTTGAATCGGTGCCACGCTCTCAATCAAATCATGCTGCCCAAGAAAATCCAGTAGCTCGCAGAACGATTCCAGCGTCGTCCACGGCGTAAACGGCACAAAAGTCGGTTGCAGCGCCAGCCCGGCCTCGCGGCACGCCCGAATCACCTCAACAAAATCCGCCCGCGTATGATTCTTCGCCAGTTTCTCAAGCACCGCATCGTCAATCGACTCAACCGCACTCGTCACAAACAGACAACCCGTGTCGCGCAGCGTCGCCAAATGCTCCCGATGCTTCAACAAATGCTCGATCTTGATCGTTGCATCGTACGTAAGGCGCGGAAACTCCCGATGAAACGCTTCAATAATCGGCAGCGCATGCCCAATGCCGTTAAAAAAATCAGCGTCGCCAAAAGTAATATGGGCCGCGCCCGCCGCCACCTGCCGTCGAATATCCTCAATCACGATCTCGCGTGGAATAATCCGAAAAACGCCGTCGTACACCGGCACAATCGGACAATGCCTGCAAAGATGCTTGCACCCTCGGCTGGCCTCGGTATAACCCGCGAGCAGCTCTTCGCCGTTTGCCAATGTCAGCCGCGCGTACCGCTCGAGCGGCAAAAAACCGCTGCGATCGGGAGCCACAAAATTCTGTCTCTCCAAAGAAATTACCGGCTCGCGCTGCACTTCATTTCGCGCGCCATTCGCTGATCCGTTCTCGAGCCGCCCGGCCAGCGACGCAAGCCCCTGCTCGAATTCGCCACCCAAAATCGTCTGCACGCCCAACTTCCGCAAATACGCCTCATTCACCGGCGCATAGAGCCCGTAAAAGCACAAATGCGCGCGCGGATTCAACTCCCGCACCGCCCCCACCAACTCAATCGCCAGACGCGTCGCCGTATGCATCGGCACATGAAACGCAATCAAATCCGCCGCACGAATCGGCTTCTCATCAAGCGCCTCGCGCGAAGTATCCACGCAAGTCACCTCAGCACCCCGCGACCGCAGCCACGCCGCAGGCGACGCCAGCCCAAAAGGCTGTCGCCCCAGTTCATAAGTCGCAATGAGTAGGACACGCATCAAATGTGTGTCAGCAAGTTCGCCGCAGATTGATTATGGCACGCCTCCGCCAGTTCCGTAGCCCGTCACGCCCCGTTCCACGGATTCAAGTCGTGCTTTTCGATTTTCCCTTTTCCATTTTCCGCCCTCCGATGCGCTATCATAGTCTTTCACCCAGGAGCCTGACGCCCGAATGAGCCCCGCATCAAAAAACTCCTTCGCCTCTCGTGCGCCGCTGAAATCCGGCGACACCGAGTTCCAAATCTTCCACCTCGACGCCCTCGAGCGCGCCGGCATCGGCCGGGTCTCGCGCCTCCCATTTTCTCTAAAAATTCTCCTCGAAAATCTGCTTCGCTTCGAAGACGGCCGCTTCGTCCAACCCGACGACGTCCGCGCCCTCGCCACATGGAATCCCGCCGTCACCTCCACAAACGAAGTCTCCTTCATGCCCGCGCGCGTCCTCCTGCAAGATTTCACCGGCGTCCCCACCATCGTCGACATGGCAGCCATGCGCGAAGCCATGCGCAATCTCGGCGGCAATCCAAAGAAAATCAATCCGCTCCTCCCCGCCGATCTCGTCATCGACCACTCCGTGCAAGTCGATCAGTTCGGCAATTCCGGCGCGCTCGCGTTTAACGCCGAAATCGAATTCCTCCGCAATATCGAGCGCTACGCCTTCCTCCGCTGGGGCCAAAAAGCCTTCGACAATTTCAAAGTCGTCCCGCCCGACACTGGCATCTGCCATCAAGTAAATCTCGAGTACCTGGCCAAAGTCGTTTTCACCACACAGCAAAATGGTGCCTGGTTCGCATACCCGGATTCTCTCGTCGGCACCGATTCCCACACCACAATGGTCAACGGCCTCGGCGTCTTCGGCTGGGGCGTCGGCGGCATCGAAGCCGAAGCCGCGATGCTCGGACAGCCTTTCTCAATGACGATTCCGCCCGTCGTCGGCTTCAAGTTGCACGGTTGCCTGCCCGAAGGCGCCACGGCCACCGATCTCGTCCTCACCATCACCGCTACGCTTCGAAAAAAAGGCGTCGTCGGCAAGTTCGTCGAATTCTACGGCACCGGCCTCTCGAGTCTCACTCTTCCCGACCGCGCCACGCTCGCCAACATGGCCCCTGAATACGGCGCCACAATGGGCTTCTTCCCGGTAGACGAAGAAACGCTCTCCTATTTACGCTTCACCGCCCGCGAGCCCGAACTCGTTCACCTCGTCGAGGCTTACACAAAAGAGCAGGGCCTCTTCCGCACCGACGCGACGCCCGATCCAGAATTCTCCGATCGCCTCGAACTCAATCTCGCTGACGTCGTTCCAACGATGGCCGGCCCCAAGCGCCCGCAAGACAGCGTCACCCTCCGCGACGCGAAACAATCCTTCGAGAAATCTCTCGCCGCGCCCGCCAAGCACGTCACCGTTCAAAATAATGGCGACCGCTTCAATCTCGCCGACGGCTCCGTCGTCATCGCCGCGATCACCAGCTGCACCAACACCTCAAACCCATCCCTGATGCTGGGCGCAGGTATTCTCGCGAAAAAAGCCGTCGAGCGCGGCCTCTCCGCAAAACCCTGGGTGAAAACCAGCCTCGCCCCGGGATCAAAGGTAGTCACCGACTACCTTCTTAAATCCGGTTTAATGCCCTTTCTCGAGTCTCTGCGCTTCCATCTCGTAGGCTACGGCTGCACCACCTGCATCGGCAATAGCGGCCCGCTCTCCGAGCCCATCGGCAAAGCCATCAAAGAAAATAATCTCGTCGCCGTCTCGGTTCTCAGCGGCAATCGCAATTTCGAAGGCCGCGTGAATTCACTGGTGCGCGCAAATTACCTAGCCTCGCCCCCGCTCGTAGTCGCGTACGCCCTCGCAGGCCGCATGGATTTCGATATGGCCACCGAGCCGCTCGGCAACGACAAATCCGGAAATCCGGTCTTCCTGCGCGACATTTGGCCGACGCCGCTCGAAGTCGAAACAACTTTGCGCGACTCCGTCTCGAGCGACATGTTCCGCCACGAATACGGCGACGTCTTCACCGGCGACGCACAATGGCGCAACCTGCACGTACCCGAAGGCGATCTCTACGCCTGGGATCCCAAATCCACATATATCAAATTGCCGCCGTATTTCGACTCGATGCCGCTCAATCCGTCGCCACTCACCGACATTCGCGGCGCCCGCGTTCTTGCCGTCCTCGGCGACAGCGTCACCACCGACCACATTTCGCCCGCCGGCTCAATCCCAGCCGACAGCCCCGCGGGAAAATATTTGATCTCGCGCGGTGTCCAGCCAGTAAATTTCAATTCCTACGGCGCGCGTCGCGGCAACGACGAAGTCATGACCCGCGGAACTTTCGCCAACATTCGCCTGCGCAACCAGCTCGCGCCCGGCACTGAAGGTGGTTGGACGCGCCACCAGCCTAGCGACGAGCAAATGACCATCTACGATGCCGCCATGCGCTACAAATCTGAACACGTGCCTCTCGTCGTTCTTGTCGGCAAAGAATACGGCTCCGGCTCGTCGCGCGATTGGGCCGCTAAAGGCACCGCGCTTCTCGGAATCAAAGCCGTAATTGCGGAAAGTTACGAGCGCATTCACCGCAGCAATTTAATTGGAATGGGAGTTCTACCGCTCGAATTCAATCCCGGCGATTCCGCAAAATCGCTCGGTCTCACCGGCACAGAAGTTTTTGACATCGAGGGCTTAGCGAAAGATTTCGCGCCGCGCAAACAAATTCAAGTTCGCGCCCGCCGCGCCGACGGCATGGACATCATCTTCAAAACAATCGCCCGCATCGACACGCCCGTAGAAGTAACCTATTACCAGCACGGCGGCATCCTCCACTACGTCCTCCGCCAAATGCTGTAGGCCCGCCGAGAGCACGCTTCCAGGACTTGTAGCGCGCTAGGCATCAGCCCGGCAGCCTTTTCCTTTAGTTGCGCCGCTCTTCGATCCGCGAGCGCTCTCTTATCATAATCCCGCCCATCCCGCCCGCAGCTCCGCCACACCCTACTGCGGCGTCTGCTGCACAATCAACGTCACCATCACCTGATGGCTCGCGATCGCCACAGTCGTCACGCCGTTCGTCGTTTCCTCAGCCCCGGTAATCGTAATCTGATAAGTGCCCACGGGTGTCCCGCCCGATCCGCCGCTCGAGCACCCCGCCAAAATTCCTGCAAACGCAATCCCCGCAAGTGACGTCGCCAAAGAAAATCTCCGCCGCCACGCGCGATTCCGCGTCCGCGCTGATAGCCAAGCCATCAAAAGCAATATCCCTAGCACGCCAGCAAGCGCCGGCCAGAATTTTCGCAACTCCTGTGAAATGCCCCTACCCCGTCCCCCGATTGGAGGCGCAATCGTATTCCGCTCCGTCGTTACCAGCATCGTTTCAGTCGCGCCCGCAGCCGTCGGCGTAATTGAAGTGGGCGCGAACGAGCACACCGAATTGCTCGGCGCCCCGCTGCAAGTCAGCGTGAGCGGCACGTCAAATCCATTCAGCGCAATCACATTGAACTTATATTGCGCCGTAAATCCCCCGGTCACCGTCGCGAGCGTCGGCGTCACCGGCCCAAACGCGTAATCCTGAATGTTGAAAAATATCGGCAGGGTGGTTCCGCCGCCCGGCGCCGGATTCGTCACCGAAACGCTGATCACGGCAGCCGCCGCAAAAGCGCTCGTCGGCACTTCCACCGTCAACGTAGTCGAAGATTGCGTGCCGATCGGCGTCAAGCTCGAATTGCCAAAATTGATCACCGAGCCAGTCACGAAATTTGTGCCCGTCACCGTCAATTCAAATTCGCCAAAGCCGACCGTGACGCTCGTTGGCGAAATCATAGTCAGCGTAGGGACCGGATTCGTAACATCGAGCACCACGCTATTCGTCACCGAACCGTTATCAACCACGCTCACATTTATCGCCCCGCCGGTCTTGAGCAATTCTGCCGGCACGACCGCCGCCAGCGATCCATCTGCGTTTAGCGTCGTCGGCGTTAGCGTCGTCGAACCCAGTCGAATCGCGGATTGATTGCTAAAGCCGCTGCCAGTCACGTTGAGCGTAAAGCTTTCCGCGCCAGCCTTCGCACTCGCCGGCGAAAGGCTCGTCAATTGAAATGCCCTCCCGCCGCCAAGCTGTAGCTCCCACGCACCCCGTCCGAACGTCGCAGCGGTCAACACGCGCGAAGCAGGCTCAAAAGAAAGCGCCGTAACGGGCACGATAGGCAGTCCCGCCCCAAGCGGCGCCCACGACGCACCGCGATCGCTCGTCGCAAACACTCCGATATCCGTCGCAACATAAATCGTGTCCGCAGCCGCGCGATCCACCACAAGGTCATTCACCGGAACGTTCGGAAGATTGCCGCTGATATCGCTCCACTGCGCCCCGCCGCTCGCCGTCATAAACACGTGCCCCAGCGCGTCGCCATTAACTCCGGAAAATCCGGAGAAGCCCGCATACTGAATGCTACCGTCATTCGGATCGCGCCAATACGAGGACTGAAAGCGCCCCGGCAACCCCGGCGCCGGCCCCGATCGAATGACGTCACTGGCGCAATTCCATCCAAGGCCACACAGATTTTCCAATTCGTATATGTTCAGAGGTGCCGCGCTTGGAATTCCATTGAGATTCTTCCAGGCGTGCGATTCCGCCGGGAGGCCCGAGTTCGATACATCCGTCGACGTCCAGACACCATTGTCGTTGCCGGCATCGAGCACAGAGCCATCACGGCTCAAAGCGATAGCGAGTTGTCCCGGAAATAGCGCAGCACCTTTGCGGTCGGTCGTCACGTCCTGCCACGAATTCCCGCCATCAATGGAACGCGAAAGGCCCGCGCCTCCCGCAAATACCAGCGACGGATCGCTCGTGCTGGCGCGCAACGTCATCGCATCACGACATTCACCCGCGCATAGACGGTTCGGCGGATCAGAAATTTTCATCCAACTCGCGCCGCCATCATTGCTCTTGAACACGCCGAGAAAACTTGCAGAGCCAGTCGTCGCGTCGGCAACCGCCGCATAAAGAATCGTCTTCCCTGCAGATGTCCCTGCCGATGATGCCCCCAACGTAAGCGCCACCCGCCCGATCCGCGCCTGATTGAAAAACTGATTTGTAACTTGATCGAATCCCACAAGCCGCTTCCAACTAGCCCCCGCGTCGCTCGAAACATAAAGTCCGCCGCACGCGCTAGCGCACGTCGCTCCGGAAGCGCTGCCCGCGTTATCACGCCCAAGCGCCGCATACGCCGTCATCCCCGTCCGGTCATTCGCATCAAACGCCACATCGAATCCCGCGATTCCCGCTCCGCCCGTCAGCACCAGCGTCCACGTCCCTCCGCCATCAGCCGAGCGCCACACGCCGCCGCTCGTCGCGGCCGAAGACGCGCCCGACGATTCACTCACCGCCGCCAGCACATCGCGATGCGTCCCAGAATTCCGACTCACGCTAAGCGCCTCGATCGAAACGTCACCACTCGCCCCACGCGAAAACGCAGCATCACCCGACGCGCTCCAAGTCTGCCCGCCATCCGCCGACTTCATCACTCCCGCGCCATAAAAATTGTGTCCGTCAGCAGTCCGCTCTCCCGTCCCCGCATAAATCGTCACCGGCGAAGTCGTCGCATCAAGCGCCAACGATCGAATCGCCATCGAAGGCTGATTGTCAGTAAGCGGAATCCAATTCACTCCATCAGAAGTTTTCCAAACTCCCCCGCTCGCCCCGCCAACATACACCGTCTTGCCAGTGGGATCAGTCGGGTCAATCTCAATCGCCCTCACCGGCTCAGCGTTATCCACAGGCGCGCCGCTCCCGCTGCGATTCGGAAATCCCATCGAAGCTGCTCCAATTGATTTCCAAACAGGTTGGTCGCCGCTCGCCGCCACGCTCATCGCCTTCATCTTCTCAATGGCCAACTCGCGCGCGCCTGCCGGGATGTACCCCGCGGGATAAGCCCTCGTCTCGAAAAACTCTTTCACGCGCTCGAGTGTCACAGTCGCCGCAGTAACCGCCGCCCCCAACGCGGCCACCGCAATAATGCCGCCCATCGCGATCACCCACCCGCGCCTGACCCGCAAACGATCGGACCGAGCCCCTACCCGCGCGCGCCATTCATTCATCCCGAAAAAATCCATAATCCTCCGCCAGCCAAATCCGCTGGGATCAATCCCGCGCGTGAGCCTCGCAGGCCAACTCCGCTCGCGAACAATCCGCGATTATACACGCCCCATTTAACCCGAGAAATCGCAAACGGCCCCCCGAATCACAAGTATCGTCGTGGTTTGGATGGAGAACCACTCCACGCGGTTGTAAGACGCTTACCGTTTCCCTTTTCACTTTTCCATTCCATACATCGCTCTCGGAAATCTCAAATGCACAATTCCCGCAAAAACAATCAAAACCAAAAACGCCATCACGCTCCCCTCCGGCCCCGCCGACCCCCCCGTCAACCAATTCGCCCCATGCACCGACGTATTCAGCAGCCGCCCCACTCCCAAAAGCCCGCTGTCGGGCGTTCCATAAAAAAATGTCTCCGCCCAATCCCAAGCCGCATGAAATCCCACGGCGAACCATAGCGTTCCCGTCCGCCGGATCGTCAGGCAAAAAATCATTCCGGTAACAAACACCTGCAAAATCCCAAGAAAATTCTCCCCAGGATTCCCCAAATGCGCCACAGCGAAAATCGCCGAGCTCAAAATTGCCGCCCGCCAAAATTTCAGCCGCCTCGCAAAAGAAAATAGCAGATACCCGCGAAACGCAAATTCCTCATGGATCGCCACGCAATAAAACACCAGCCCCCACGCCAACGCATATCGCCACGCCGCCGCCCCGCGCAGCGCCACTGAATCAATTTGAAAATCTCCCGACGCGCGAATGATCAGCAAAATCGCCGACAGCATCGCGAATCCCCAAATCAATCCCTCCCAAAATCGCAACCCAAATGCCCGCCGCAGCGGCATACCGTAATCATCAAGCGGCCGCTTCTCCATCCGCGCCACAATCCAAGTCCCCACAAACACACCAAACGCCAGAATCGCCTTAACCGGCAATTCGCTCCGCACACTAAACACAATGTCGCTAGGTTTGCCCTGCAGACGAAACGCAAAAACCAAAATCCCCGGAAGAATAAATCCAATCCCAAACCAAACAAACAGCCGCTTGCGATCCTCCCTCCCCCAATTCGCAGGCCGCGGCGGCAATCCCGCACCCGTCACACCATCGCTGCCAAGCGGCGACCTCTCATCCCGCAAGCTCGGGTCTCTATCCAAAGTCCGATTCATCAGCCACAAACATATCTCCCAGTTAACGAAATCCCTGTCCGTCCGTCAGAGATGCAAGGGGTCGGACAGGCACTTGTAGCGGCCGGCCTTCAGCCGGGCATCTTCGCATTTAACTACACCCGCCAACAGACCCGAACGACGCCGCTGCGAGCTTTCCGCGCCACGATCGTGCCCTTCGTAGGGGCGCCGCTTGCTGCGCCCGCCGTTATTTGAGCGACCAATGCCCTCTAAACGAACATCGAATTACGGCGCCTATCATCATTAATCTTCAGAGCCCCGAGGCTCCCGCCTCGGGGAACTCAACGCCGGACCACCTCACCTCATCATTACCCGCCGCCAATCTCCTCTTAGCGCGTCACCGCTCGTCGCGATCCTTCGCGTGTACTCCGATTTTGCCTCTCAGGTGGCAATCCCCACATTCATTTTGGGGGAGGAGCGCTTCAGCGCTCCGAAAATCTCCAGGCACCAATCTTTTCGGCTTTAGCCGCGGATCGGCGCTTTACTCGCGAAGAACACGTCGCAACGCCCTGACGTACTTTACATCCCCGCCAATATCAGCTAATACTTCGTCATTCGCGGAGGTGCCCATGTCCATCGGACACACTCAAACCACCGAAACTCCCAATCCCGCCATCCCCTGGCTGACAACCTTCGCCTCCCTGGCCGTAGGCGCCGCATTCCTGGCCCTCTGGTTCTGGCTGCTCCCATCCTGGCTAGGCTTCCAAGTTGACACATCAGGCTCAGCCCGTTGGCGCTGGGTGGCCGCCATCCCGTCAGTCCTGGGATTCGCCGTAGCTCTCCGTTGCATCTGGGATTTCGGCTGGACCGGCCGCGGCACTCCCATGCCCCTCGCTCCCCCGCAGCGCCTGGTAGCAGTCGGCTTCTACCGCTACGTCCGCAACCCAATGTACGTAGGCTTCTTCGTAGGCTGGGCAGGCCTCTGGATAATCTTCGGCCGCGCCAACCTCATCGCCATAGCATCCGCCTGCGCCGCAATCCTGGCCGTAGCCCTCTTCGTGATCCTCTACGAAGAACCCACCCTCCGCAAAAAATTCGGCCCCGACTACGACCAATACCGCCAAAACGTCCCCCGTTGGCTCCCCCGCCTCCACCCCTGGCACAAATAAGATGGCTCTGCGCGGAAGAAATAACGATCACGATTCATTCAGGGAACGATTCGACCACGATCGCGCGAGCAATCTGCATCTTCTGACCGACGTGCCGTGCACGCGCAGCATCGGGTGCCCCATTCTTGCGAAGCAAGGGTGGGGCTTTTCGTCCCTACGGTTCCTTTGGTAGTCCTGAGTTTCGAGCGAGTCTCTTGAAGGGCATGTTGCCCGCGTTCTTCGTACACGTTTTCTTTGATCATCCGGAAGGGCGCTGCTCGCTGCACCGCCGTTGCAGGTCGCGAGATATGCTGCAGTAATTAAACAGTATGCTAATCATAAACAACCGGCAATTGGATCGCGCGAATCGACCTGGTCGAGTGATAACCTTTCATTCACGGCGCGCCAAAACCGTCGCGTGACCGATTCAAGGCGCTTCTAGGCGACAGTACGGACGTGGAGCATCTAGCTGCGATGAGCATCTTCTCTGAACTAAGCTTCTCGAATCTGCGAGCCAGAACGTTCAGATGCCCTCTCTGCAATGCGGAAATACCTTATTTCGATGTAAACATTTCGCTCGGCCGGTACTGGAAACAAGAGACCTTTCAATGCCGGACATGTAAGTACATCTTATGTGTGCCAAAGGCCTACGCGTGGGCCGTGACTTGCACCGGAATTATTCTTTCTGTCGTTATTCCTCTATTTCTTAGAATTCGTCCCTGGACTCTGTTTCTCGCCCTTGTTCTCTTAGGCCAGTTCGTCGCCGGCATGCTCGCCGGTTGGTGCATCAAAGTGTTCTTTCCCCCCAAGATCCTACCGTTCTATGGGGACGATCTCTCAATACGCGGCCCCCTTCGAGGCCACTGACCGCGCTTATCACCCGATCCATCCTCCGCACCTAGAAGCTCTAATGTAGCTCTTTAATGTAGCTCGGGTCTTCAGACCCGAGGCTCTTGAATTAACATCCGAGCAGATCGTAGCGGCGCCGCTTTTCTACCCACCTTCGAAAAAACCCTGTGGACGCCGCAATCCCCTCAATCCACACCGCTTGCGCGACACCCACTCTTACCCAAATTTGAAATCACCCTCGAAATGTGATATAATGTAGTCGAGATGATATGTTTACCCATTCAACAACACGGAAGCAAGACTGCGGCCGCAATGTCACAGCCCCGGGGCCACCGCTCGCGGATCTCGCCACTTCTCATTCACTTTTTTCCCATTTCGGAACTCACCGCATTTCTACTCGATACAACAATTTATTAGAATTCCTCGCAACTCCTAGAAAAGACTCACCGAGGTCAATTCCTACTCGATACAAAACGGCACGGTCCCTCGGGGCGCGGGCCTGCCCTGATCTGCGGAGGGCATCCTGCCCGCGGCCTTACCTTCAACATCCGAGCCAAAAATTCACCGCCGACTTTGACATCGGGGACCGAAACGAAACGGCCAAATCACTCATTTCTAATCGAGACTCGAAATTATTAGAAACGCCCGCAACTCCAAGAAAACAATCACCACCACCCACTTCTAATCGAGACAAAATTGAAGGGTCTCAGCATCCCATCCCACCGGCCTGCCCTGAACCCGCGACGGCGGCTGAACGGGTCACTGATCCCCCAACCCGATTGACCGAATCCTCCCACCCGCATAAACTCGCCTACCGGCGAGGTGCCCCGATGCCAAATCGCGCAACCCTGATTCTCTGTTGTCTTGCACTCCTAATCTTTCAACTTTGCCCGTCCCCGCTTTCGGCCCAGGAAACCGAAGAGCACCACCACCACGGCGACAACGAAAAACTCGGCACCGTCATCTTCCCCACTTCGTGCTCTCCTGACGCCCAGAAATCCTTCGAGCACGCCGTCGCTCTCCTGCACTCCTTCCAATACACCGCCTCCGAAAACGCCTTCAAGGACATCGCCACTTCCGACAGGAATTGCGCCATGGCCCACTGGGGCGAAGCGATGGCCCTCTATCACCAGCTGTGGGACAAACCGAAAGCAAACATCCTGAAAGAAGGCCACAAGGATCTCGAGCAGGCGCTGAAAATCAAAGCGCGCACCGAACGCGAAACCGATTTCATCAACGCCGCGCTGCTTTTCTACAACACCAATAAAAAACTCGACCACGACACGCGCACCCATCGCTACTCCGACGCGATGGGGAAAATGTACGAGAAATATCCGGATGACACCGAAGTCGCCGCGTTCTACGCGCTCTCGCTGCTCACCTGGGATCCACCCGACGACAAAAATTACGCCAATCGCCGCAAAGCCATCGCCGTACTGAATAAACTTTATGCCGCGAATCCGGATCATCCCGGCGCCGCGCATTATTTAATTCATTCAGCCGATCGCCCGGAACTCGCTCCGCTCGCGCTCGACGCCGCCCGCCGCTATGCGGAAATCGCGCCCGGCTCATCTCACGCGATTCACATGCCGTCGCACATTTTTTCGCGCCTCGGACTCTGGCAGGAATCTATCACCTCAAATTCGGCCGCTGCCGCCGCCGCCAATCGCGAAATCCTCGCGCACCAAGCCGAAGCCCACTACGAATTTCATCCCATGGATTATTTGCAGTACGCCTATCTGCAAATCGGACGCGAGAAAGACGCCTGGCAGGTCACGGAAAATTTGGACACAGTCCCCGACGCGGACCCTGAAACTCTCGCCGACGTCAAAACCTTCTTCACCGCGCGCTACTACCTCGAACTTCACGATTGGGCGCACGCCGCTGCTCTTCCCGTTCCTGCAATCCTGAAGCCGCGCGACCGCATTGATACCTACTGGGCGCAAACGATTGGCGCCGCTCGACTCGGTGACGCGGCAACCGCGAGCAAAGCGTTCGAGAATTACAAATCCGTGGACGATGGCAACGGCGTTTACCGCTCGCCGAAGCCCGGTGAAGTTTCCGTCGAGCGCCAGGAAGCAACAGCGTGGAACGATTACGCAGCCGGTAAAAAAGATGACGCAGTCCGCGAGATGCGCGCCGCCGCCGATCAGGAAGACGCCGACGCTCCGGAAACCGCATTGATGCCCGCGCGCGAAATGCTCGCCGACATGCTGCTCGAAATGAATCGCGCCTCGGATGCCCTCATCGAGTACGAGAAAAATCTGAAGGAATCCCCGAATCGCTTCGACGGCCTTTACGGTGCCGCGCGCGCTGCCGAACTAGCCGGCAAACCGCAGCAAGCCGCCGGCTACTACTCGCAGCTCCTGAAAAATTGCGATGGCGGCGCGTATTCGAATCGCCCGGAACTCGCGCACGCCAAAACTTTGCTGGCCACAAAATAACTCGGACTCGAACCAGTGAATCCAAACAACAAATTTCAAATCATTCGGCTGATTATCATCATCGTTGTCGTTTTGATTTTTCTTTTCTACCGCCTGCGCCCCGCGCTGCGAAAAAGCGAAAGTCCGCCAGATGAAAATAAACTGCTTTCCGTCCTGTTGATTCAGCTGGATAAATCAGCGGAGAAGAAAATCTAGTGCCGCGCGAGGAAGCCGCACGTGCCATCGCGCAGTGGCGCGACCTGGTATCGCAGCCTTACGAGACAATCCCGCAGGCGCGCGCAAACGTCGAGAAATTTTTCGCGCAATTCCCCGCCCCCGCCGACGTCAGCGTCGAACACGTAACCATAGGGAAAGCTTCCGCCGACTGGCTCACCACTCCCGGCGCGAACGCCGATCGCGCCGTGCTCTTCCTTCACGGCGGCGCGTATGTGCTCGGCTCGCCCCAGGCGTATCGCGAAATGACATCGCGCATCGCCCGCGCCGCAGCCGCGCGAACTCTCGTGCTCGACTACCGCCTCGCCCCCGAGAATCCCTTCCCCGCCGCCGTCGAGGATGCGGTCGCTGCCTACAATTTCATTCTCGCGCAAGGAATCAAGCGTTCGAATATTGCCATCGTTGGTGATTCGGCCGGCGGCGGCCTCACGCTCGCCACGCTCCTCTCGCTTCGCGATACTGGCGTGCCGCTGCCCGCGTGCGCCGTTTGCATTTCACCGTGGATTGATCTCGAATGCACCGGCGGCACGATGGAGACGAAAGCTGCTGTAGATCCGCTGTGCACGCGCGAATCGCTGCTGGCGGAAGCGGCGCTGTACCTTGCAGGAGGACATCCGGGCAACCCCCTCGCCTCTCCGCTGTTCGCCGACTTGAAGGATCTCCCGCCTCTGCTCATCCAAGTGGGAACGGAAGAGACGCTCCTCGACGACGCTTACAGGCTCGAGCAGCGCGCGAAAACTGCAGGCGTGGATGTGACGCTCAAAGTTTTCGACGACATGCCGCACGTCTGGCATGTGTTCGCGTCGTACTTGCCGGAAGCGCAGCAAGCCATCGATCAGATCGGCGAATTTGTCCGCGCGCATACGGAAAAATCTTCATGAATTGCGCGATGGGACTGAAGAAGGCGACGCGAATTTAAATAAGGTTGAAAGAGTGAAGCAACGAGACAACTCATCGAGAAATTCCTGCGGCGGACTTGCTATGGATGCGGGTGGCGAAGAATTCGATTAATCGGCGTGCACGGGCTGGAGCTTGGATTCAACTTTTGCAGCGTACACGTGCCAAAAATTCCCTGAGGGCTTGAGAAATTCAATTCCGATTTTCGAGCGGCCAGCCTGCTTCTGCCAGACGTGGACCACGCGGCACTCGCGCTCTTCCTGCGTGAAGCTGTTGACGACGAGAATTCGCTGACCCTTCTCGAGATCGGCCGTCACAGAGATGCGCGCGCCATGCGCGTCAACATTCAGAGTAGTAGTGTGGTCGCGGAACGGCTGATCGTCAGGCGTGCGCCCATACACCACAACGGGGATATGGAGGGGGAATCTTTTGCTGCGGCGAACGTAGCCACGCGCTTTCGCCTTCTTTACGGGAGTCGCCATACCTCAATCACGATAACGCTGTTGCAAGGGGTCCGCAAGAGTTGGTATCCGAAAATGCACCCTTCTCCCAAACACCCTGTCAGGGCAGCGATTCGTCGGGGTTTTGGTGCAGATTGGCACATCTCTCTGACACGAAATAATCTATGGCGGCGACGTTTCAAGCGGCGCGTCCACGCGCAAGACGCTGATTCTTCAAGTTAATTGGGATGAATTGACACCTTTACGTTATTTCCGGCATCTTTATTGTTTGGTGGACATTGGAGCCTCAATTCGGTTCAAATAGAGGCGCACTGACCGGCGGCAAATCTTACTTGGGAGGGCGAATCCCGTGCGACGATTTCTTTTGATATTGGCGATCAGCATGATCGCATCTGTGGGAGCCAATGCCCAAATTCACCCCGCGACTTCGGCAATCGCGAGCGCATCTCCAAGCCTCGCGCCACCGCTGCCAAGCGGCAACGGCGATGGCACAATTACCAGCACCATTTTCGAAGGGCCTACCCGGTTCGAAGCGGGCATCGAATACGCCTGGACTCATGCTGAAGCAGCGCCGAACCTCAATTATAATTTGAACGGATTTGTGGGATCTCTCACGTGGTTTTTCTGGAGGGACATCGGCCTCGAAGGGCAATTGCTCGGTGGCTGGGGCGGCGGCAACGCCAACGCGAAACTGGCATTTGCAGGCGGCGGGGCCCACGTGCGCTTTAATACATCGAACAGGCTGCAGCCCTGGATACATGGACTGCTCGGCAACACTCATCTGCATCCACAAACGCTTTACGGCGGGCAGCAGTCACTCGGGTGGGAAGCGGGGGGCGGCATTGACTACAGGGTTAGTACGTGGGTTTCGCTGCGTGTTGGAGCCGACGCGCTCGGATCGAACTTCTTCGAAGTGAGCCAGGTGAGCCCCGTGGTTCATGGCGGCATTGTTTTTAATTTCTAGTTCTAGCTTCTGAAATATGAGGTTCTAAATTTAGACGGACCGGCTGCTGACGGCCGGTCCTTCTTTTTTTGGCCTGCTTTGTGGCGCTTATGACGCGAATTGAGGATTGAAGGAAGCGGTGATGGTTCTAACGGCAGCTCGCATTGTTGATTACATCTGGAGCGCGCTGGGATTGTATTGGGTGATTAGCGCGAGGCAATCGGGCGCAACGAAGACGCCTGAGGCTCACTCGTTTCGAGCGCTGCGCTTTTTGATTTTGGGCACTACGTTCACTCTGCTCCTTACCGACTGGCTGCGAATCGGGCCGTTGGCGTGGCGTTTTGTGCCCGACACTGTTGCGGTACGGACGATCGGCGTGATCATCACGGCGGTGGGCGTCTCCCTGACGGTGTGGGCTCGAATTTGCTTAGGGCGCAATTGGAGCGACAAAGTTGTGATTAAGGAAGACCACGAACTGATTCGCACTGGACCTTATGCCTTTATCCGGCATCCGATTTATTCGGGAGTGTTGCTTGGGGTTGCGGGGACGGCGCTTGCGATCGGGGAGTGGCGAGGAGTGGTTGCGTTTGTGTTGCTGTTCACGACGTATGCGATCAAGGCCAGGAAAGAAGAGCGCGTGCTGGCGGGGGCGTTTGGCATGGCGTTCGAGGAACATGCGCGGCGAACGGGATTTCTTTTGCCGCGTTTTCATTTGAGAACACGGGGATTGGTGAGGCGATAGGGGATGCCTCACGTCTCATCCCGCCGGGGGGCGGGATGGGGACCCGTTCGAAGCCCCTTGGGGCCCAGGGCGGGCGTGAGCTACAGGAGGAATTGCGATGAAGAAAATATTTTTTGGCGTCGCTGCGGTGTTGTGCGCTGCGTTTGTGGCTCGCGCGGATACGGTGATCCTTAAGAACGGCGACCATTTGACGGGAACTATTGTGAAATCGGACGGCAAGGTGCTTACGCTGATGACCGATTTCGCTGGCGACCTCAACATTGATTGGACGAAAGTGCAAGAGCTGGCGACGGACAAGCCGCTTTATATTGTGACGCCGGCCAAGCAGGTCGTGAGTGGAACGGTCACGACACAGGGAGCGGATCTGGTGGTGGCTACGACGGATGCGGGCAGCGTACACGTGCCGATTTCGAACGTGACTGTGCTGCGCTCGGAAAGCGAGCAGGCCGCGTACGAACATACGCTGCATCCCGGATTGCTCCAGGATTGGAATGTAGGCGCGAACGTTGGGTTTGCGCTGGCGCGCGGCAATAGCGACACGACGAACCTCTCGATCGGATTCACGTCGGTGAGGACAACTCTGCGCGACAAATTGTCGGCTTATGCGAGCTCGATCTACGCGCAGAGCAGCGTTGCGGGCGTGTCGAGCGTTACAGCCGACGATGTTCGCGGCGGCGCGCGCTACGACCGCAACATTACTTCGCGGGCTTTCGTTTTTGGAAGCGGCGATTTCGAGTACAACTCGCCCCAGGATCTCGATCTGCGATCGATCTATACGCTGGGACTCGGCTTCAAGGCGATCAACAGCGACGCCACAACACTCGATTTTCTGGCGGGCGCAAACTACACGCGGGAAGCGTATTCGACGGGCATGGACCGGAACATTGCGGGCCTGACGCTGGGCGAAGATTTCATGCATAAATTTGGCAAGTCCACGGTGCTCACAGAACAGATGCTGGTTTACCCGGAGCTATCGGATTCGCTCGAAGGACAGTACCGGTTGGCGTTCGATATGGCCGTTACGACGAAAATCAGCAAGTGGCTTGGCTGGCAAACGACGGCGAGCGATCGGTATTTGAGCAATCCGATTCCGGGCACGAAGTCGAATGATTTGATTTTGACGACGGGATTGACGGTGGCGTTCACGCACTAGAGGCGAATGGCGGTCTGGCCTGGGGAGCGGAAACGCGCGAGCCTCGCGCCTTGAGATCGTGGAATTGGCGCTCATGTATCATCGCGGTCGTTTTATTTGTGCGACTCTAATTCCAATCTCAAGAGTCTCGCAAGAGGGAGTCCTACCTTCAATCAGTTCTTCTGCTACTCGATTGGCTAATTCCTCGCTTTTGTCGTTACAGAGACAGTGCCCGAGTTCGTGGGCCAGAGCGAGATCCAGAAGATGATCGAGGCTCATGTGCCAGCGTGCATTAAGTTCCTGGTCCCGGCCTGGTACGTTCGTCACGAGAGCTTCTTCGATAAACGTCTCCTTTTTCGCGTAGTACGTGAATGCCGGGCTGTCCGGGTCGAGCCCCCTAGGCGTCACAATCGCTTTCCAGTCTTTTGACAGCACAAGGATCCAGGTCCATCGCCCGAGTCGCGCCGCGGGATATTTGGCTAGCGCCTTCCGGAGAACAGCCATGTCCGTAGTGCACTTCTGAAGTGTATAGCCCGTGTTGCAAACAAACGATTGAGGCGCCTCACCCCTTGGCGAGGAAGAAACCAAAGCTTGTGGCAAGCTTGCCAGCAGAAAAAACTGCGACGCCATCGAAACCCATCCAGCTCGTTTCAAGGAGCACCTCCAACGGGTGCTCCCTGTGTGGCCGATTTGCGATCCTATCTCAATGCGTACGCTATCGGATTGCCATCAAATCTAGGTCACACGCTAAACAACTCGTAACACAGTACTTAAGAATGAGCCCAGGACTGGGCACAGCCTTAATAGACGCCGTGCTATGGTATTCTCCGCCGGTAGGAGTGTCCGTTTGTCGGAAGATCAACTTACAAACTCGCCAGTCTGCTTCGGCGCCTTTACAGCGGACTTGCGGACGCGGGAACTAAGAAAACATGGCGTGAGGCTTCGTCTGCCAGGCCAATCTTTTCAAATTTTGCAGATGTTGCTGCAACGGCCCGGAGAGTTGGCAACTCGAGAGGAACTGCGCAAAGCCCTGTGGCCTTCAGACACGTTTGTAGATTTTGAGCATGGATTAAACGCGGCCGTCAACAGATTGCGTGAAGTTCTCGGAGATTCCGCTGAACGCCCACAACTCATCGAGACCCTTCCCCGCCGCGGATACCGTTTCATCGGCACGATTACGCAGCCGCTTAGCGCCCCGGGTGTTTCCAGTAGCTCTGAGGTGGTAATGGCCAGCGCTGTCGCCGCATCGCAAGCGGCGCCGGGGATCGGGACAAATCGTAGTCTGAACTGGCTGGAGTTTGGGGCAGGGATTTTTGCCAGCGCAGCTTTCGCATTGGCACTAATATTCATGTACCTCCGGTCCCGGCCTCGCGTCGAGGCATTGGCACTCACCCCCGTTCCGTTCACATCCTATCCAGGAATCGAGACCGCTCCCACTTTCTCCCCCGACGGCTCGGAAATCGCATTCGCGTGGAATGGCGATCCTGCCGGTGGGCTCAAAGGGTTCGATCTCTATGTAAAACTAATTGGAAGTGAAAAACTCCTGCGTCTTACGAAACATCCGTCTGAATGGCTGAGCCCCGCATGGTCTCCCGATGGCACTCAGATAGCGTTCCACCGCGGTTCAAACGGTGACTCCGGCTTGTACGTAGTCCCTGTTCTGGGCGGACCAGAAAGGAAGCTGAGAGCCACTCATTTGCCCTACGATGCCTTCGCACCGATCAGTTGGTCAGCGGACAACAAGTGGATCGCATTCGCTGACGTTGACGCGGTCTCCGGCAATGTAAGGCTCGATGTGCTTTCAGCGACGACCTTTGAGACCACTAAGTTCCACCACCAGCCTGAATGCAGCCATGACGGGCTGCCTGCTTTTTCTCCGGAGGACAGCCGGCTCGCTTATGTCTGTGTCTACTCGTATGGCAGTTACGGCCTGTATCTCTCGGACATTAACGGTGGCAACGCAAACTTGGTCACCAAATTCGCCGGCTGGCCTGACGGGATCACCTGGGAACCCGGTACGAAGAAAAAGATGATCCTCGCGCAGGATCGCGGGAATGGAGGAGAACTCTTCGAAGTCACGCTCGCAGACGGCACTTTACAAAAACTGCCGTTCGGTGAGGATGCCAGTTGGGCTCAGTTATCGAGCAAGGGTGATAAGCTCGCGTATACCCGGGGTTCCGACAACGTCAACATTTGGCGAAAAGACTTATTCCACCCGGACGCTCCGGCCGTAAAGCTCATTGCTTCGACCCGCGAACAAAACAATCCGCAGTATTCCCCCGACGGAAAGCATGTTGCTTTCGAGTCCATCCGCAACGGCGATCGCGAAATTTGGATTAGCGATGCTGACGGAACGAATCTGGTCCAAGTTTCCAATTTCGGCTATCCGCTGACCGGCACGCCGCATTGGTCCCCTGACAGCCAAAAGATCGCCTTCGATTCCCGCGTCTCCGGCATAACTGAAGTTTATATCGCGGACATTTCTGAACTGGTTGCGCGCAAGCTCGCCACCAACACAATTGAAGCTTCTGAGCCCAGCTGGTCTCATGACGGCAAGTGGATTTATTTTTTGTCAGGCGTTGCGGACGGTCAAAAACTCTACCGCTGTCCGGCAACTGGAGGCCCCGCGATCGCGCTTTCAAAGTCGCCGGCGACAGGGCCTCTCGAAACATTTGATAGGAAACTGGTGATCTTCGCGGACAAATTGAGCACCCCAGTCCTCAAGGTGGTCTCTCCGGATCATCCGGGTGAAGAATCTGCTCTGCCCGGCATGCCTCAGGTAAAGGACGCCTATCTTTGGACAGTCGTCGCCAAGGGCATCTACTTCGTGCCCGCCGATGCGCCCCATTCGATTCGCTTTTTCGATTTCGCGTCGAAACGCATTAGCCCCGTCGCCGATGTGGACAAGGATCTGCGTTCCTGGATCGGCGGGCTGTCGGCTTCGCCCGACGGCCGCTGGATAATCTATTCTCAAGTTGACGAGTCGACCAGCGACATCATGCTCGTCGAGCATTTCCACTAATACGACTTCGCCCCAACCACAGCCGCGCGTTCTTTGTTTTGCGCATGCGATCGGCTTTAAGAGCCTCACGTCTCATCCTGCCAGGGGGCGGGATTGGGACGTTACACGGGCCGCCGGGCGGTGGGTGGGCTTGGGCGGAGGAATGAGAAGAGAGCGAGGGGCCATAGGAGCGGGATGACGCGCGCTAGAGATTGGAGTGCGTCGCGACCTTGACGCGGGCCCGACGGGGTTACGACCAGAAGGCGGTCGCGATTTAGTGCCAGAGGAATCTCGTATTCAGATTGAGCGGCGCGTAGATCGGTGAGCGAGAGGCGACGAAAGATGTCGAGTGCGCGGAGGACGTTGGCGATTCTGCGGGCGCGCTCGGAGTTGGCATCGCAGATCACGGTGACGGGCTCGCCGAGATGTGGGGCTATGCGGCTCCTTATCCAATTCCAGGCGCGATCGAGGTCGGCGGGATAGACGAATAGAATATATGCGGAGAGGACATCCCACTGGAACATCGGCGTGTTTAGAGAATATTCAAGACAGAGATGGAAAAATATTCCGATAGCCAAGAGGATGTACCGAAGATCCTTAATCCAAATTAGAACGCCGAGAGAAAATTCCAAAACCAGCGCCCACCATGTGGCCAGCTTGAGTATTGTCGGTCGGAGGAACCACTCTGGAACGGGAAAACGGCGGAGTTGATCGAGATGATACGCGTAGTAAAGCGCGGTTCCGTTGATCCATGCCGCGCCCTGGATCTTCCAGCAGAAAGAAACGAAATAGAGAAGTGACAATTCGAATTGAATCATGCGCTGCGCCCAGGGACTGCGCGGCTTTACTTCGGCCTCTTCCCTTCCCCGCCAAATCCTAACCAGACGATCAACGGAAATTGCTGCGCCGGCTGGCGCGAACATTAGGAAGAAGCCTGCCACTCGCAGAAAGGCGTCGCCGCCGTGGGTGATGTATAGATTTCTTTGCTGGATTGAGGCGAGGCCAAGATAGACGACGATCGAGCTGAAGCGGGTCAGGAATCCCATCGTCAGGAATATCGCCGAGGCCAGAATGATCCAGAATAGCGCGTTGCTCCACGCATCGCTTCGCGGGATCACTGCGAAGACGTTGAGGCGCATGCCGGGTTCGAATTTTTGCATGGTGGAGAGGGAGACCCACGCGTGAGAGCCGTACCAGGCGAGCCAATCGGGCCGAAGTAATAAAATAGTTGCGATTACCAACAGGCCGTAGATGATGCGAAATAATGCGATAGGAATTGGCGATTGCTGCGTGAAGAAAAATTCATTCCACGCTTCAGACAGGGACTTGAATTTCACTTCAAGTCCTCGGGCTTGACGGGATAGCTGTAAAAAACATTCACATCCCAAGGCGCTCGATCGTAGGAGCCGTCGGTGCGAGGGATGATGATGTCCGACCATCTGACCACCAGCAGGACCGTTTGCGCGGGGTTTGCGGCGTCGCTATTCAGGCGCGCGACGCGGCGGGCGGCATCGAGCCACAGTTCGGAGTTGTCGTTGTTTTGAAGATTGTCTTCGTACTTGCGATAGCGTTCTTTGATGTAGCGCTGGGTCAAGGAAAGGTTCTCCATTCTCGGGAAAGACCAGAGTTGAGAGGAGCGATCTTTGTAGAGAATGATTGCTTCCATGTAGGTGTTCGCGGCCTTGGGATTTGGCGCGAACATATCCCAACTTTGAAAGAGTCCCGACCAGATGAAATACGGGCGGATTAGATTTTTGGAGATTTGGATCAGCGGGCTGCTGTTGGGTATGGCCCAGCAAGTGATGGCGAGAAGGTGGAAGATTATGAAAGCGTTGATGGCGATGCGTTTTACGCGCTGAAGCGTGGTCGTGCGATTTGGAGGTTTACGATTGGCTTTGGATTTTGGAGTTTTGAGTGGCATCAATCACCTATCGACGAATCTTATTCCTGACACATTAGGACGATCTTTCCGCTGATTCCAGAGTGCTCAAGCAATTCGTGAGCGCGCGGGGCGTCGCGTAACGGCAGGCGCTCGGCGATCACCGGGCTGATGGATTTCGAGTGAAGCATCGCGAGTAATCGCGAGAGATCCTGGCGGAACCAATCGGGGTGTTTCTTCTTCTCGGTTGTGATGCTGTACCACTGCGCGGATTTTCCGGGAAGGAGGCCCACGATGCCGAGCCACGCGAGGCTTGCGGCTGCCAGCATCGTGTGCTTCCGGCCCCCTTCGATGGCTGCGGACATTCCGTAGCCGACGAAGCGACCGCCTTTGCCGAGCGCGCGATAGGAGCGCAGCGAGTTCCGCCCACCTATTGGATCAAATACGGCGTTCACCCCTGCGGCGCGCTTGACGAAATCTTCCGTTCGATAGTCGATGGGTATGCCGCCGAGTGAAGCTACGACCTCATGCTTGGGCTTGGACGCCGTGCCGAACATTTTGAGGCCGGCCAGCGAGCCGAGTTGAAGCGCGGCTGTTCCTACGCCGCCGGCGGCTCCGTGAATTAGGACGCTCTCACCTTGATGGAGCTTGGCGATGCGGTAAATCAATTGATACGCGGTGGTGTAATTCAGGATGAGGCTGACGGCTTCGACGGGATCGAGTCCGGCCGGGACCGAGACGAGTTCGGATTCGGGGAGGATGATGAAGCGCGAATATCCGCCGGTGCGCGAGAGCGCGGTGACGAGATCGCCGGCTTTCCACTGGGTGACATTGGCACCGATCGATTCGATCGTGCCGACGATATCGTACCCGGGAGAATACGGGAGCGGGGGAACGTCGGGGTACATGCCGCGACGCATCAGAATATCGGCGAAGGCGACACCGCATGCGAGTATTTGTACGCGGACTTCACTGCCGACGGGGTCGCGGATGTCGTCGTCGATTAACCTGAGGACTTCGGGGCCGCCGAGAGCGGTGAGGAGTACGCGAGTATTTCGCATTAGCGATTATCTTAGCCTAAAGTACGGTGACGGGATTAGCTGCGTCTCAAGCTAACTCGCGGCGACTGGCGGAGGAAAGTGCATGATGGCAACGAGGGGCGCGCGCAAGGAAAGGGGACGATGTGAGTTCATTCGGTTCGAAGCTCGGTTATTTTGTTCGGCAGCGGAGCTTTCAAATTGCGCTGGCGCTTTGGGTGGCGATCAGCGTGGCTGCGGTGGTGCTGTGCCATGGAACCATGCCGCTGCCGATTGGCCCGCATCCCGGCGCGCCCGTGCCGATGGTGATCTTCAGTTCGATTGCGCTGATATTTCTGGTACTCGAGGCCGGGCTGATCGCGCTGATTACGCGGCGTCGCCCGCTGCCGGATTTGGCGGCGCGGGCGCCGGAGCGTAGCGTCGCGTTGCGCGAGACTTTCGGATTGTTGATCTATGGCGCGATTGTGCTGGTGGTCGGGCAGTTTGTCGGGCTTCATTATTTTGGCGCGGGCATTGCGATGCATTTGAATGGCTCGCTGGTAGGGGCGACCCACGTGCAATCTCCGGCGGAAGTCTATACGTGGGTTGCGTACAACGGGATTTTGCTTGGGCTGATTCCGTATGTTGTGTTCCGGATGCGCGGCTACTCGAATCAGCAACTGAATTTGAAATCTTCGAATTTGATGAGCGATGTGATCGTTATCGCTGCGGTGCTGGCGATTGGGTGTTTCATGGACTTCATGCTGGACGGTAATTTTTTGAAGCTGACGCATCACCAGCAAATCGTTGGCGGGCTGATGTCATTTGTTCTTCATCTTTTCGGCACGGACCTGCCGGTCATGATTTTTATTTACTCAATATTGGTGCCGAGGTACGCGAAGCTGACGGCGCCGGTGACGGCGTTCCTGCTGGGCGCTGCGAGCTACCCGGCGATTCACGTGTTCGAAGCCTGGACGCGATACGACTCGGTCGAACACTCCTTGCTGTCGGTGATTGTGGTGTTTCTGACTTTCTTTCCGGCTGGCGTGATGAAATCGTTTCTGACGATGCGCACGGGGAATGCTTGGGTGCATGTGTGGGGCTTCCATGCGATTTCGCCGCACGTGACGGTGGATACGCGGTTGATTGTGCGGGATTTCGACATTCGGTGAGCAGGACGCGCGGATAAGAAAAATGACATTCGCGGCGATCCACGCGGAGCTCCTGGAGAATGTGGCTTCACATTCGTCGCGGGCGGCGATACTTTGCCTCGCGTGAAAGCTACGAATTGGGAATTTGCGAATCGAGCGATGGTTTTCGGGCTGATATTTGGCTTCACGTTTCCTCTGTATGCATTCGATCAGCAGAATTCGACCGCCGCGCTAGCTAACTGGCTGGCGCCGAAGCTGCAATTGAATGCAGATCTCCTCACTCGACTGTTGTTTGCGCTCGCGGCTTTATTGCTGGTGAAGGCCGCGTTCATCCGCACATGGGCCTCGTCGTACCTTCAGGCGTCGGTGGTCTACGCGTCCGAGGTGAAATCCGCGTCGCTGGTTGCCGATGGGCCGTATCGTTACGTGCGCAATCCCCTTTATTTGGCCAATGTGATGATGATCATCGCGATGGGCTCGATGATGAGCCGGCTCGGATTCGTGGTGGCGTTGGCGGCAATGCTGGTGTTTTGCTACCGGCTGATTTTTCGCGAGGAAGCTGAACTCCAGGCGAGCCGCGGGAAACAGTTTGCGGAATATCGCAAAGCTGTGCCGCGTCTGTGGCCCTTGCCGTGGCCACGAATCGCTTCCGCGGGAAGCCAGGCCAAGTGGAGTGAGGGATTCAAGGCCGAATTGTGGTACTGGGGATTCGCGGCGGCGCTAATCGCTTATGCTATCACGCTAAAACTTTGGGTCTTTTTTGTGATTCTGGCGGCGAGCTTGATTTTGTTCTGGGTTTCCTCGACGCGCCATGGGAAGAAGTCAGACCTGCAAGCATGAGATGAAAAGGCTGCCGGACGTGAAGCCCGGCGCTACAAGTGTCGGTCGAGCGCGATAGCTGCGTCGACTCCTTTGAAAAAGCCTATAGCGGTTCTTAAAGAGATATTGCGGAGAATCACTCACGATCTTGCCAAGACGGGCGCCGCCTAACGTAACGCGCGGCGGTAGATCAAGCATCAGCCGGGAACCCACTCTTCAATCGTAGAGGTGAATTTCGATTTCGTTGTTTTCGGCGGCGTCGGCGTCAGTTGCGGGGCATTCTTCGGGATACTCGGCGAAGTCGTTTCGGCGGCGGTAGGCCAAGCCGATAATGCCGGCGAAGATCAGCAGGGGCGGAAACATCAGGAGGAGAATTCCGTGCCTAAGGGCGGCGATTAGTTTTGCACCAGAGGATGCGGCGCTCTGATAACACATCGCGCAGCCTTGCGCGTGCAACGTGACCGGGCTGAGAAGCAGAAGCAATGCTACTGATGCGATCGCGATAACAACAAACCGGCATTGAGCGAACTTATGCATGACTCTCATCACGTTTGTACCACATATTCGACCAACTAAATACTCATAGTCCCAACTGCGATCTGTCCCCAGCGTAATTACTCTTGCGGCGCTCTTCAGTGCAGGCCCATGGTTTGGAGCCGAAGGCTATCGGGCAGAAACGAGACCATCATAGCCAGCACGAAAACGAGAGCTGGCACCAAGGTAAGGAAAAGGCTGCGCCGCTCATATCGCAAATGCATGAAATACGCCACGATAAGGCCAGCCTTAATCAGCGAAATACCCATCAACAACACGAGCATCAGGTGCAATTCCAACTGCTCATACGCCAAATACACTTCCCCGGCGGTCAGAACGAGCAGACAGCCCCAAACCTTCAGAAACCAGCCCATCCTCGAGAAGTTCCCTGCTTGTGCCGCCTCGTGATCCATCGCTTCGCTCCGTGTCGCCGAATAATGCCGGATTTTAGTGGCCGCGGGTCGAGATTAAATAGACGAGCGGAAAGATGAACATCCAAACCAAATCGACAAAGTGCCAGTATAGGCCGCTGACTTCTACATCGTCAGCGTTGTATTTCCCGCGGCCGAACCCAATGGCCACGAAGGCGAGATAGATGACGCCGACGGTGACGTGAGTCATGTGCAGGCCGGTGAGACCGAAGAAGGTTGCGCCAAAAATGGGCGTTCCCCACGGGTTCGAGAAAAGCCGGACGCCCTCATGGATCAGGCCAAGCCACTCACGAATGTGCAGAATGTCGAAAATAATTCCGCCGAGCATGGTTGCGCCAAGCCAGCGCACAGCCGCCGCAACTCGGCCATTCTTGGCCGCTTCAACCGCCGCGACCATGGTGACGCTGCTGGAGAGAAGAACGAATGTCATGACGGTTGCGTTGATTACGCTGGGCGAAAACTGGAACGGCCTGGGCCACGACGGACTGCCGACCCGAAGAAAAATGTAGGCTACCAGCATTGCGCCGAACGTAATCGAGTCGGAAATCAGGAACAGCCACATCCCGAGCTTGTTCGAAGGTACGGCGTAGGGGAGATCTCCTCCCGACCAAACCGAATCCTGTATGGGCAGATCCTGTTCGCTCACAGCGCCTCCGTCATCGAATTTTCGAGGACGTCATTTCCTACGAGCTGACGATTTTCTCGGGCGAATCCTGCATCACGAAATCACCGGTCGAGCCCTTCACGCCATATTCATAAGCACCGTGATAAACCACGGGATGCTTGCCGCCGAAATTGTCGAACGGCGGCGGAGACGGAACTGTCCATTCCAATTGTGTCGCGCCCCAAGGATTCGCGGGCGCGCGCTCCCCACGAAAGATGCTGTGAATGAGGTTGTAAAGAAATATCAATTGCGCGGCGCCGGTGAGCAATGCCGCTACGGTGATGAACTGGTGCACGGGAATCAATGGAATCAGATAGTCGTCAACGAATGCTGAGTAGCGGCGGATGTTTGCAGCCAAGCCCAGATAATGCATGGGCATGAAAATGCAGTAGACACCGATAAAGGTCAGCCAGAAATGCACTTTCCCCAGCGTTTCGTTCATCATGCGGCCAAACATTTTTGGGAACCAAAAATATGTCCCGGCAAACATACCGAAGATCGCGGCGACGCCCATCACCATGTGGAAGTGGCCGACGACGAAGTAACCCGCGTGCAAGTACGTGTCAATCGCAGGCTGCGCGAGAAAAAACCCACTCATTCCGCCCGTGATGAACACCGAAATAAAGCCAATGGCAAAAAGCCCAAACGACGTGAATCGTATTTTTGCGCCGTAAAGGGTGCAGACCATGAGAAGACTCACGATGGCCGCGGGCATGGTGATAATCAGCGTCGGGACGGAAAACGTCAGCGCACTGTAGGGGCTCATTCCGCTTAGGAACATGTGATGTCCCCACACCACGAAACTCAGGAAGCCAATGCCCATCATGCAATACGCGAAGACCTTATAGCCCAGGAAGGGCTTTCGAGCGGTGCACGCCAGAATGTTGGAGATAACGCCCAAGCCCGGGAGAATCGCGATGTAAACCTCGGGATGGCCAAAGAACCAGAACAAATGCTGCCACAGCAGCGGCGATCCGCCGGAATGCGGTTGCACCTGATCGCTGACAACGAGGCCGCCGGGAATAAAGAAACTGGTGCCGCCGACGTGGTCGAGGATCAGGAGAACGCACGCCGTGAGCAAAACCGCGAAAGAAAGAAGGCTCAGCACCGCGGTAACCAGCCAAGCCCACACAGTCAGAGGCATGCGCATCAGCGACATGCCTCGAGCTCGAAGGTCGAGCGTGGTGGCGATAAAATTCAGAGCCCCAAGAAGCGACCCAATGCAAAAGGTGCCGATTGAAAGTCCCCAAAGCTCCTGGCCAAGACCGAGGCCCGGCCCGCCCGCCGGTCCGATCGCGCTGAGCGGCGCGTAGGCCGTCCATCCGGAGATCGGAGGTCCATCCTTCACAAACAGCGAGCTAACCAGGAGACAAAACGCAACGAAGGTGACCCAGAATGAAAGCATGTTCAGCCGGGGAAAAGCCATATCCTCGGCGCCGATCTGAATCGGAAGTATGTAATTGCCGAAGCCGGCTTGCGGAGCCGTGGTGAGAACGAAGAAGACCATAATCGTCCCGTGGAGCGTCATCAGCGAAAGATAATATTCGGGAGTGATGACCCCGCCGGGCGCGCCATTCGGCGAAAGCTTATCGAGTAGCGGAATCGCGAACGTGGGCCACGCAAGGTGAATGCGCATCAGCCACGAAAGCACCATGCCGGTAAAGACGGCTATCAACGAAAGGAAGTAGTACTGCTTTCCGATTACCTTGTGATCGAGGCTGAAGACGTACTTCCAGATGAATCCTTGGGGAGGCGCGTGATGATGCACCTCGGTGTGCACCGATGCCGCCTGCGCCGAACCGGGTGTCGGTGATCCAGGTTGCGGTGAAGTAGGCTGCGTTGGACTCTGATCCATGGTCCCTGCCTCGCTCCGATTTGCCGGCTGCGTGCCACCGCCGTGCAGCCAGATCGTAGCTATCGCGACGCTTACATATCCGTTTGCCGCTAGTGGGGCGATTGGCCTATTGCGATTGGCTCTTCAGCCATTCGTCGTACTTGTCCTGCGGCAAAACCTCGATGTACGCCTTCATGTTGTAATGACCCAGGCCGCAAAGCTGCGTACACACGATTTCGTGCTTGCCCGTCTGAATAGCCGTGAAATGAATGGGAATTTCGAGGCCCGGCACGATGTCCGTCTGAATTCGCAACTCTGGGACGAAGAACGAATGAATCATGTCCTTGCTGTGAAGAGTCAGCAGGATCGGCTGGTTGACGGGAATCGTTAGAGACCCAACCACGATGTCGTCGCGCGCCGCGACATCGTTCGCGGGATCGAGCCCGAAGTAATTTCCATTTCCGTCATTAATGAGCTCGGGGTGGATCCCACCGAATTGGCCGTCCGGTCCGGCATAACGAAAATAAAAAGCGAATTGCTCAGCCTGAACGTCAATGTGCAGCGAACCGGGCGCAGGTGGAGCGAAGAACATCCCAGCCCAAACTTTGGAACCGTAGAAAGATAACGTCAGGATTTCGATGCCGACGACGATGAACACTGCGAAGACCAAAACTTTGGCGCCGCCAGGAAATGACTTGATCAGTCGTCCTTCCCCTGGTCCGCCGAATTTCCAGACGAAGCCGGCGAGGGCAAGTTGCGAGAGGAGAAAAAGAACTCCGGTGAGAAGCATCGTCTCGATAATCTGATGGTCAACACCCGGGCCATGCGCGGAAATATCAACTGGCATCCACCAGGTGTGCGCTATAAAGAAATAGACTGACGCAAGCGCAACGACGGCCAGCAATACCGCGAACGCTTTGCCCATTTCATCCGCCTCAGGGCGTTCGAGAGTGACTGAAAGGCTTCAGCGGCTACCAGCCCCAAAAGCATGCAACCGCTGAAGATTATCCAACCGAGCGATTTAGTACGGCAGCACTTTGAACGAGAATGTAATGGACTTCGATTCGCCCGCCCCGACCGTTACCTCTTGGTTCTGAGTGCCATACTGTTCTTGCCACGCCGTTACCGTGTATTTGCCAGCTGGCAAGTCCTTTATGTTGAAACTTCCGTCCTCGCCAGTTATGGAGTAGTGCGAAGTGTTCAAGACCGCGAAATAGCCATGCATCCACGGGTGAATATTGCACTTGACCGGGATGAATTCTGGTTTTTCGTATTTGGCTTGAATCGGCGGCGTGCCGGGAGGCTGCGACTTGTTCCACTCCTGGTTCACTTTTGCGAGCGGATGGATGTTGTGAGAGGTTTGGTCGTCGTTATAGATCTCGAGCGGCTGGCTCGCCTGCATCGCCAGTACATGGGGAAGATATTGGCAGCCTTTCTGATCGTAACGGACGATCTGGCTTGGCGCTGATGTCTCGGGAGCGCCGGCCGAGATGTAGACGACGACATCGCCCAATACATTGCCCGAACCCGTGACTACGTTCTCCGTCATAACAGGAGTTGCGTGCTGCTTCGCGCAGGTTGGCTCCTTCGACATATCAATCGGTTTCATCTTGGGAGGCGTGCCTGTGTACGTAACCTTGCCTGTGATGGAGCCATTGCCGGCCGGCGGCGCCGCAAGTATGACCAAGCCCGAGCTCACAGCAACCAGAAGCGCCAAGGCCACGAAATATTTTGTCTTCATGCCAGTACCCCCTTGTCGAACTACAGTAGGTGAATCACTGCGCGCCGGTGTCAGGCCCGATCGGTTTTATATCCGCTTTATGAGCGGCAGCGTAGGACTTCCACAGACCACGTTCTTTAGTCTCCATCGGCTGCAACGTACGCAGGAAATGGACTAGATCCCAAGCTTCCTCAGGCTTGATGACGTCGGCGAAAGATGGCATCGGAGTGCCATCCAAACCGGTCATGAAATCCCGATACAGGTCCGCGTTCGTCGCGCCGCACTTGAAGCGATCCCCTGCAGCGAAATTGAAAGGCTTGATCGGATTGTCCTTGCTGTCGGTCAAAGTACCCGCCGACGGCCCATCTCCCTTGCCTGCCGGACCGTGGCACTTCCAGCACTCCATCTTCTGGAAAAGCTCGCGGCCATGCAGAACGCTTTCGATGGTCACCGGCGTTTCGGCGGTGATTTGAATTGGCATTCCAGGTTTTTCTGCCTGCCATCTTGGCGAGAACGATTTCACCATGGCTACGAGATTCGCGCGCAGCTCAGGCGTAAGCGGACGCCAAGAAGGCATGTTGGAATTCACGAAACCGCGGGTAATCGAGTCGTATAAATCTTCGTCGGTCGGCAAAGTCCCTGTAGGAGTGGAACGGCATTTGAACGTGGCGGCGGTAAAATCGCGCGGTTTTGGATCGATCCATTGCGCGTTTTCACCGTTGCCATCACCCGCAGCCCCGTGGCAGCCGACGCAGTAACGCCGGTAGACTTGCGCGCCGGAATCTACCACTCCGTACGCGTGCCCGGTCATGTTGCCTACCTTGCTCTGCGCGGTAGTCGTCACGGGCGTAATATTGTGATCGATCTGCGCAAAGCAAGGAGTTCCGGCGGCGAGAACAGCAACGAAAGCCACGCCGGAGAAGAATGCCACCACTGCGTTGTTCGTTCTCATTGGAGGCCTCATCTCTCAGAAGTCAAAATCGAATCCGATCATCAGGCTGCTGCTCCACACGGCATCGGTCTGGTTAACCGGCGCCAAACCAACACCATCGCCGCTTAGAGGAACGATGCCGGTGGACTTCGTGATGGAGTATTCGTTGTGGAACGCGAGACCTGCTCGACTGAACATGATTGGATACCACCGATAGCCGATTGAATACGCGTCGATATTTCCGTAATTGCTGGCGTTCGTCGGCAGTGCTTGCGTTTGCATTCGAACCAATTCGTAGCGGCCAATAGCAACGAACTGGGGGTTGACGTAGTAACCGAACTCGACGAATCCGGCATTCCACGATGGTCCGCGGGCACCCGTTGGAAGCACCGAATTCGGGCCGCTCGAGGGCGTCGAAGTGCCCAGATACACGTTGTCGTAACCGTGCATATAGAACGGCATGATGTTGAGTTTTCCGATGTAGAGATCGCCAGCGACGCCGACGCGATAGAACGGCTCGTTGTCGATTCCCACGAGCGGGGCGCCACCGGACGTCTGGTAATTCGTCGGGCGCTGGCCGGCGTAGACGAAGCCTTGGATCCTGGAAGCGGCCATGCTGTCATGGCCCAATGGAAAGGCTTGATCGAAGGTCGCGAAAACGTCGTAGGTACGACCGGCCGGTGGAGCGCCAGGCACCACATCCGTCGTGAAATTCACGCCGCCTTCGTTGCTGCTCAAAAGTGAAATTGAGTAGCGTGTATAGCTGTTGGCGTTATGCCCCATCAACTCGATACCTGACTGGTTGTCTCCGAGACCGAAGTTATTCGAGTCGCCCGGCGGGTTGAAGTGATAGCTCTGGTATAAGCCGCCGTTGCCGGACAAGAAAAGGAAGCGCTTTTCAGAGATAAGCTCGTTCAGCTCGTAGTGTCCGAATTTCAGGTTGAACCACGAACTGCCCTTGAGGTTGTCAAAGCGGACGAACGCATTTTCGAAGTGCCATACTGCGGTTGGATCCGAAGATGGGAGCAAGGAGAATGAAATGTTCTTGTAGAGTGTTCCCACCAGCCAAAAATCCATGCCCGACAGGTCAAATCCGTGCTGCGTGAAACTGCCTGCGACCGTCGTGCTCCCGGCACCACCGCCTGGAATTGAATCCAGTTGTTGGTTCGTGGTGTGTTCGAGGTGCCATTGCGGCGTGATCCGCGCCGTCATTGGGAAGTATGCTGGGTTCTGCCAGATCGGTGAGTCGCGATCGTTCCCGATCTGATAGCCGCGATCGCGGAACGCGGTGCCGAAGTCATTCAGCTTCGGCCACGCCGTGTGGCAGGCCGAGCATGGCAAACCATACTTACGGGCAAACGCCGGAACAGCATTCATCTTGTGAATCGGCAACGTGTAAGCCGGCTGGCTGTCGCCGACAATCATGGCGATCACCAGAAACGCAAAGGCGAAGAAAGAGCTGATCAGCGACCAGCGAACATTCAAGGTGTCTTTTCGGAACAACTTCATGCTGCCTCCTCTGAGATCCAAGAAACTGAAATGTATTGTCTCAAATGAAGAGCGTTTGCAATGGGCTGGTCAGATGGAAAGGAGCAAAACGAGCAACAGGTGTGGTGGTGTGACCAATTCGAGTGGCAGCCACAAAGTAAGTGGAAACCTTTTTTGTGAAGCACGGAAAAATTCCCCCGCCCGTGAGAGCAACCGTGTTCAAAACAGCCGACCCGGAGGCAACTTACAGCCGCAAGTTCTCGATTGCAAGTATTTTTTTAATCGAAATCATCATAAATTGTTGGTACCAGAACCGTTTATGGATGACCGAAGGTCACGGCAAGATGAGATATCTTGCGAAGTGCCTCGTCGCCATGCCACTCTTCCTGAGTCGTTCGATTTAGCGATCACAGAAACTCGTCGCCTTGCAGATTCGTCTTGATACATTTGGGCCCTCAAGACAGTGGCAATAGCTTCTAAGATAAAAATTCTCACGCCGAGGTTCACTTAGGAACGCGATCATGCCGCCAGAGCAACAATTCGGAAGCACGCTGTCAACACCGCCAATGCCGTTAAATCGCGGTCAGTTGAATGGTCCCATATCGCTCGCAATATTTTTAATTGTAATGACTTCTGCACTTTGTACTGTGGCGAGCGGTCAAAAGAAATCGGACTCCACGCTCCTGATCGAATTGCCCGCGCCGGAGGGCGAAGTGCTTCAGGCAGTGCGCACGATCGCGGAAGACGGCATCATTCACGGAACTCAGGTTTTCGCCCGCGAGCCAATCCTGGACGGCGCAGCACCCGCGTTAGAGGTTCCCTACTTCGGCAAATGGCAAGGTGGCGGCCACGCCTTCTATAAGGTCAGGACCCAAGCCATCTCCCCGCAGCATTTCAAAGCCAGCGCCGATATGGGAACGATTTCCGTGAGATATGTCGTGGAAGGCCTCAGCGCCATGAATACAAAACTGCAAATCGACGCCGTGTTCGTCGAAAGCGGAGGCCGCGCGTGCCAGTCGGACGGCAGCGTCGAAACCAGCGAATTCAGGGAGATACAGGACAAGATTCGCGCGATCGAGTACGAGAAACGCAAAGATGCCGAAGGACTTAAGGCCCGCGCAGCTATTGAGGCGGCGAATGCCTCTCCTGAGCACCAACGCGCACTGGAAATCTCTCGGCTTCAGTCGGCTGAAACTGGCTTGCAGAGTCTTCAAACCCGCTACCACGATTTGCAGCATCAGCTTGAAGTCCGCGTGAAGGATCCTGGCACCGAGCTGAAGTCTGCGCCGTTCCACAGCGCCACGGTGATGCGGCGTCTCGATGCGCATGCGGAACTGCTGATCCTTATCGTAACGCCTCATTGGTACGGCATCGAAACGACTGACGGCGCACACGGTTGGATTAGCCGCGAAGTTGTGGAGCCTCTGCCTTGAGGCCGGCTAATTCCCGCGGTGCGGCCATTCTTACTTGCCTGCTAGCCTCCATGCTCGTTCTGCTTTTCGCATGCCACGCGTTTGCGCAAGCGACGCCAGCCGAGAAAGTTTTCAGCGCACCCAAGGCCCGCGTGGACAAAGCATTGCTCGATTTGCACTCGTCTACGTCAGGACGGTTGCCCACACTCGACGGCTTCGTTGATACCACTGAGCCGCTCGACCATTACGACCGCGGCTTCTATAAATGCGAAATCGTTTCGACGGCTAATTCCGGCGGTGGTACGTCGGTGCGAGTTGCAGCGAAGATTACAGCGTGGTACGCCGACCCGAGCGGAGCTCATGCGGGCTATCGCACTCTGCGTTCAAACGGACGCATAGAATCGGATTTTCTCGATAGCCTTGGGGAAGCGCTCGGCTCGAAATCGGCGGCAGCGTCGCCGCAACCGGGCGCCGGCTCCACAGGAGCCTCCAAAACGGCAGCGCCGGTGAAGACTGCGCCCGCTGCCGTATCCGGTCCAGCAACCGCGCCTTCGTCAACAGGCGCGTCCGCGGCCACTAAGGCTTCTCCTCCTGCCGTTCCCGTGAATGGCAAATCGTCCGTCGCGTTCGCGGGCGAGAGCCTCGAATCTCTCCGCCAGAAGCGTGAAGCAACTGAACGACAATTTCAGGATCTGACGGCGCTGGTACAAAATCTCGAGCAAATCCGCCAGAACCAAACGCATCCGGACGATATTTCCGTGGTGAAGAAATCCGGAACGGCGATCTACGCGAAGCCGCAGACCAGCGCCGAAGTGTTAATGACCGCCGACGAAGGCGATGAATTCCCAATTCTCGATGCTCCTGGCGGCTGGGTGCACGTTCAGATCTCGGGGCCTTCGCGAGGCTGGATTCGGCAGGCGCAACTGGAAATGCCTTCCGGATTCGCGAACGGTGCTGAAAAATCCGCCGGCCAATCCGACGCCGCGCCGCTTTTCCGCGTCAGCCGTGAAGATATCAGTCCGTTCGCCGGCACTTGGGGATTGCTGAAAGACAAAGTAGTGAAGATTATTTGGGTCGCGCCGATTGATTCAGCTGAGCAAGCGACCACCCCGCAGGCAAAGCGCGAATACGCGAAGTCGCTTTTCTTGAAAGCCTACCGCGAAATCTCGGCGGACCCGGCGGCCGTAGCCGGCGTCGTGGTGGTCTTCGATTCCGCCGACGGCGGCCAAATCTCCGCAACGTTTATGAGCCTCAAGAAGCTCAGTGCCGGCTACATCAGCGATGAAGATTTCTGGAAAGAATGCTCGCTAGATCCTCCCGAATCGTTTCAGGACCCGCCGAAGGAGTAATTCATCTTCGATTGAGCGGTTTCTTTACGTTTCATGGCCATTATGCGTTGACAGTCTCCGAGCGTTTTAGCGTGGGCAGCGACTTGATGGATTTTCCCGCCTTTTCTTGCGCGACGCGGAGATCATGAATACTCTGCAGATTGAGCCAAAACTGTGCACTCGTACCGAAAAAATGAGCGAGGCGCAGCGCGGTATCGCCTGTAACGGAACGTGTCCCGTTCAGGATCTGCGTCACGCGATTCGTGGGCACGCGGAGCTTCCTCGCCAATTCGGCCGCGCTCATATCGAGTGCTTCGAGTTCTTCCGCGAGGTGTTCGCCCGGATGGATAGCGGTGAGTGCCACGGTGATTTTCTCCTTAATGATAGTCAACAATCTCCACGTTCGACGGCCCCGGCGCCCGGTTGAGCCACTCGAAGGAAATCCGCCATCGATCGTTAATGCGGATGCTGAACTGACGCTTGCGGTCACCACTAAGCGCTTCAAAACGATTGCCGGGCAAGGCGGCAAGGTCCCTCAGCGATGTTGCCGCTTCCAAACGATCGAGTTTCAGCCGAGCGGAGCGCTCAAATCCGGAAAACGCTCTGACCCGCTTGCCAGCGGCGAAGTCTCTTGTCCGCTTGTCGCGGAAGCTGACAACCATAGACCTAACAATATCAAGCGTTACGCGTTACGTCAAGCGTAATGGTTTGAGCTGTGCTTCGAAAAACAAAAAGCCGGCCCTTAAAGGACCGGCCTTTTGTCTTTTCCTAATTAACCAGAATGTAGTTCTTTTTACAACCACGAACGAGAGCGCCGCTGCTACTTCGCTGGAATGTAGCTCAAGTCCGGACGGAACTGGATGAGCTCGCTGTACGTGCCCTCGATCGAGCTATTGATTCTCTCAATGACTGACGTCGCTTCCTGTTCACCGAACGCCGCGCGCAGATCGTCGCGCAACGGCTTTACGGCCGGATCGTCCGCCATCCCAGCCCAATTGGCATGGTCAATGGTGAGAACGTATGTGCCGCCCGGCCCGCCGCTTACCAGCCGATACCACGAATAGTGCGACGGTGAATTCATCTTCTGGCGCGCCTCGTGCACCCGCGCTATCGCGCTGCGGAAATCATCGCCTCTTCCGTAGCGTACGTGAAACGTGATGACTTCCGTGAACTTCCCATTCATGTCCGTGCTCGGATTACTGACTTTCGGCAAGAGCTCGTAATACGCAGCTTCTAGCTTCTCGACCATTCCGGCGACCGACTTCCTATATTGTTCAAGATCCGCCGCATCGGTAACCGGCGGGTTATCCATATCGGCCCAGTGCAGGCCGAATCTTCCTACGAGATACGTTCCGGTATGTTCGCCAGTGAGCGTTTCGAAAACGAGCAAAGGCTGGGTATCTTTCTGCTGCTTGTGCCATTCAACCTTTTGTTTTCTGCCGTCTTCGTACTGTTTCACCATGCCGTTTTTCGGCGTCTGGAATTCAATTCCGTAGATCGTGCCGGGCTGAGATTGCGCCGCGGCGGAAAATGCAACGAGCAATAACACACCTAGACCTGTGGTCAGCTTCAACAATTTCAAAATATCCTCCTGAATTTTACAAAATGTGGGGCCCGCAACTACGTGTCCAAAAGCGGGCTGAGAGTACCCCGCGTAAAAAACCGTGTCAAGAGAAACGGCCGGAACACAGGAACTCCAACGGCGGCGCGACGAAATCTTGCAGGCACAAACAAAAAAGCGTAGCATCTCTCGGTAACCGAGGAGAGAGCATGAGCAAGCCGCCCGATCTGGTGCAAGGCACGTTGGATTTGCTGCTGCTGAAAATTCTCGCACTCGAGCCGATGAACGGCTATGCGATCAGCCAGCGACTCAAGCAGGTTTCGCGCGACGTTCTGCAGGTCAGCGACGGCTCGCTCTACCCCGCTCTGCACAAGCTCGAGCAAGAAGGATGGATCAGCGCCGAATGGAAAGCCACGGAGAACAATCGCCGCGCCAAATTCTATTCGCTCACCCGGATGGGCCGGAAGCATCTCGAACAAGAAGCCGGCAACTGGGCGCGGCTTTCGGCGGCGATCTCGCGCGTCGTGAAACTAAACGAAGCGTGAGACCGAACTTGGCGTGAAGCAGCACGAACCGTGAGGAGCGGAGATGGGAACGGAAGGCACAATTCAGAAGATCGCATTACGGCTGCGGTCACTGTTCCGGCGGCGGCAATTGGACCAGGAGCTCGACGAAGAAATTCGCGAGCATCTCGAACATCTGAAAAATGCCAACATCGCGAAAGGGATGGCGCCGCGCCAAGCGCAAGAAGCAGCCCTGCGCCAATTCGGCGGCGTCCAGCAATCCAAAGAAAATTGCCGCGACGCACGCAAAATGAGCTGGCTCCAAAATTTCGCGCAGGATGTCAGCTTCGGCGCACGTGTGCTGCGCAAGAATCCCGGGTTCACCGCTGTTGCTGTGCTGACTCTCGCGCTAGGAATCGGAGCCAACACGGCAATCTTCAGCGTGGTGCAGGGCGTTCTTCTGGCCCCGCTTCCCTACCGCCAGCCCGATCGCCTCGTTGCAGTCTTCAACAAGAATCTGACGCTCAAGAAAAATATCAATCCCTCGTATCCCGATTTCCTCGATTGGCAGCGTACTGCTCGTTCGTTCGATCAAATGGCCGCGCTCGATTGGTCCGACTATGATTTGACGCGCCCCGGAACACCCGAGCACCTGCACGGCAAACATATTTCCTCCGGCTTTTTCAGCACCCTCGGCGCGCCGCTGGAATTTGGCCGTGAATTTTCGCCGCAAGAGGATCAACGCAGTGGGGCGCCAGTCGCGCTAATCAGCAATCGCCTCTGGCGAAATCGTTTTTCTGGCACTCCTGAAATCCTTGGTAAATCCGTAACTTTGGACGGCGTTGACTACACCATCGTAGGAGTCGTTCCAGAAGACTTTCATTTCGACTCCGACGCGGATGTGTACACGCCTCTCGGCCAAGGCGATGCTCTGATCTTCTACGACCGCACGATCCATCCGATTTTTTGCATTGCCCGCCTAAAACCCAACGTAACGTTAACTCAATCACAAGCCGAGATGGTTTCCATCGAGGACAATCTCACTCATTTGTATCCCAACGCAGATAAAGGCTTGGCAACGGACGTCACTCCGCTCAAGCACATGTTGGTCGGCGACCTCGGCGGCACCCTCCTGATGCTCTTGGGAGCGGCAGGCCTCGTCCTACTGATTGCCTGTGCGAACATCGCAAGCCTCTTGCTGGCTCGCTCGACGGCTCGAGCGCGGGAGTTCGCGATTCGCTGCGCTCTCGGCGCGAGTCGCGCGCGCATCGTGAGCCAACTGCTTACGGAAAGCATCCTCCTTTCTATATTCGGAGGCGTAATCGGTTTGGTAATTGCAAAATGGGGCCTCAAGTTGGTGATGGCAATCGTGCCGGCGAACTTGCCTCGCATCGAGAATATCAGCGTAAATCTTTTTGTCCTCTTATTCGCATTTGGCGCGTCAATCGCAGTTGGAATCCTGTTTGGCTTGGCGCCCGCGGTGAAAAGCTCAAATGCCGATCTCCAAATTTCACTAAAAGAATCGGGCCGCGGCGGCACTTCAAGTGGACGTCATCGCGCTCAAAGTAGCTTGGTGATCGTGCAAGTAGGAATGGCTGTGGTGTTGCTCATGGGCGCCGGTTTGCTTTTCCGCACAATCCGCAAACTATGGGGTGTGAATCCCGGCTTCGACGCTCACCACGTCCTGACATTTCGCGTAGGCCTTTCACCTGCGCTTACGAAAACTCCCGCTGGCACGCGAAATGCCTACAAGCAACTGCTAGAGCGCATCCGCCAAATTCCTGGCGTACAGGCGGCCGATCTCACCGTCTTGGTTCCGCTCAGTCAGCAACTCAACATCGGCCCATTCTGGATTGGCCCGGAGCAACCGGCACACGTTTCAGAAGCGCCACGCGCGCTCTTCTATTGGACTGGCACCGATTATCTTAAGACGATGGAAATTCCGCTATTGCGTGGCCGCTATTTCACCGAGCAGGACACAGTCGACTCCCAACCCGTGATTCTCATAGACAGCATCCTCGCCCGCGCGTATTTCCCAGATCGCGACCCGGTCGGACAGACAATGACAATTCCGCATTGGGGTCCTGTCCGCGTAATCGGCGTAGTGGGCCATGTGAAACAATGGGCGCTCGACTCACGAGACACCTATACCGAAAATCAAATTTATGCCTCGCTGTCTCAGCTCCGAGATGAATGGGCGTCAATATTTTATCAGCGGCTCAGCATCGCCGTTCGCACTCCGCTCGATGCCGAAACTCTCCTGCCCGCGATCAGAGCCGCAGTCTACGGCGAAGACGGCGACCAGACAGTTTACGGCGTGGCAACGATGCAGGAGCTCGTTTTCGCATCAATGGCCTCGCAGCGCCTGCCGATGATTCTCCTTGGCGCCTTTGCGGCCCTCGCGTTGCTGCTCGCGTCGGTCGGAATCTACGGCGTGCTTTCTTATTACGTTGCTCAGCGAGTGCATGAGATAGGCATCCGCATGGCGCTGGGCGCAGAAAGACGCGACGTCTTTCGCATGATAATCGGCCAAGGTCTGAGCCTCACACTTTCCGGCGTAGCGATCGGCGCGCTCGCGGGCCTAGTCCTCGAACGGCTGCTCTCGAGCTTCTCCCATCTCCTTTACGGAGTCGGCATCGCGGATCCGATTACGTTCGTCACAGTGTCAGGCCTGCTGGTGTCAGTAGCCGCCCTCGCCTGCTGGATCCCAGCCCGCCGCGCCACCAGAATCGATCCCATGGTCGCCCTGAGATACGAATGACGCGCTCAGGCGAGAGCGCAAAAACATGACCAAGCTAAACCAATGGACTCGTCTGATCGGCCTGCGGCTGCGGTCGCTTTTCCGGCGGCGGCAAGCGGATCGGGAACTAGACGAAGAGATCCGGGAGCATCTCGATCGGCTAACGGAGGATCACCGCGCGCGAGGGCTGGACCCGCTTCAGGCTTGGGAGGCCGCACTGCGTGAATTTGGCAATGTAGAGCTAGCGAAAGAAAATTGCCGCGACGCGCGCAGCGTAAACTGGATTCAGAATTTCATCCAGGATGTCCGCTTCGGCACTCGCATGCTGCTCAAATCACCGGGTGTCACTGCCGTCGTCGTGATTGCACTCGCTCTCGGCGTCGGCGCCAACACCGCGATCTTCAGCATCGTGGACGGTTTCCTGCTGCGTCCGCTGCCGGTTCCCTCGCCCGAGCAAATCACAGTCCTCGCCATCCAACAAAAGAACGCGCCCATCGGTTCGTCAGGATTCTCGTATCCGGAATTCGTGGATTTTCGCAGACAGGCGGACGCGTTCTCTGATGTTTTCGGACTCGCCATCAGCTCGGTGCAACTCACCGCCAACGATCGATCGGAACAGTGCTTCGTCAACTACGTCTCGAACAACTTTTTCTCGGCGCTCGCTGTGAAGCCCGCATTGGGCAGGCTTATTTTGGCGAGCGAAGGCGAAACGCCTGGCGAGGCTCCGATTGTGGTCCTTGACTATTCGTATTGGCAGCGGCGATTTAACGGCGATCCCGCCGTTGTAGGCCAAAGAATTCTCGTCGACGACAAGTCAGCGACGATCATCGGCGTCGCTCGACCGCGATTCCACGGCATGTTTCCGATATTCGAGATGGATGTCTATCTGCCGATGAGCGCGATTTCGCTCGAAGAGCCGGTAAACGTTTTCTGGAGCAATCGCGACCGGAGACGGATTCTGGCCTTCGGGCGGCTGAAACCTGGAATCAGTCTGAGAGAGGCGCAAAGTTCGCTCGACGTTGTTACCGCCCGGCTGGCCAGCCAATATCCGGCGGCGGATCAATGGTTCACGGTCCGCGCGATCCCCGAAAAATCCGCACGCCCGATTCCTTACGCAAATAATTCTTTCGTCGCCATTTCCGGATTGTTTCTCGTGTTGGCCGTATTCGTATTATTGCTCGCATGCCTGAATGTGGAAAATATCCTGCTCGCGCGCGGCTCGGCCAGGCAGCGCGAGATGGGAACTCGCGCGGCATTGGGCGCCGGCCGCGGACGATTGATCTGCCAGATGCTCACCGAAAGCTTTCTTCTTGCAGTTCTCGGCGGTAGTGCAGGAATCGCAATCGGCGTGGCTGCCAACCGTTGGACAAACTCAATTCACTTGCAGAATATTCCGTTGCAGCTGGATGCTACGCTCGATTGGCGCGTGCTTATTTTTGCGATGGGAAGCGTCCTATTTGCCGGGATTGCCGTAGGATTGCTCCCTGCGATTCGTGCTTCATCCGCTGACGTGAATATCGTGCTGCACGGCGGCGCGCCGCTCAGCTTATCTGACATTCATCGTGCTGGCCTGCGCAATTTTATGATCGTCGCGCAGGTTGCGGGTTCGCTGGTGCTGCTTGTCACCGCCGGACTTTTCATTCGCAGCCTGCAAAAAGTTCAGGGCTTCGATCTCGGCTTCGATCCAGATCATGTTTTGAACGTCACGATGGACCCTCATCAGCTCGGGTACGACGAGGCGCGAACGACCGCCTTTTATCGCCAGATCGAACGCCGAGTGCGGGAACTGCCCGGAGTGCAGTCCGCGAGTTTCGCGTCGTACGTGCCAATGGGCGGTTTCCCGAGTAAAGCTTCGGTCGCAATCGAGGGCCACCCGGCAGCTTTGGGAGAACAACTGCCGCGTGTGCTTTACAACTCCGTTGACCCCGCGTACTTCGACACGATGCGCATTGCCCTTCTCCGCGGCCGCGACTTCACGGATTCCGACGACGCATCTGCGCCGCATGTCGCGATCATCAACCAGACCATGTCCAATCGCTTCTGGCCGCACGAAAACGCCATCGGAAAACGTTTCAGCATGGATAGCGCAACCGGCCAATTCGCGGAGGTCGTCGGCATCACGAACGATGGAAAATATCAAACGATTGGCGAAGATGCGCAGCCGTTCTTTTACGTTCCGCTCGCGCAGAACTTTGTGTCGAAACGCACCCTGCACGTTCGCACTCGCCTGACACCTGAATCCATGGCCGGAACGCTCAAAGACGAAATCGCTCGCGTAACTCCTGGTCTCCCGATCGTGAACATCGAGACAATGAAGCAATTGCTGCAGGGCGCGTTCGGATTTTTTGCGTTCCGACTCGCGGCCACGCTCGCCGCCGCGCTTGGCACGATCGGCCTGATTCTCGCGGTCGTCGGCGTTTATGGAGTAGTTTCGTTTGCCGCAACCCAGCGAACGCGGGAAATCGGCATAAGAATGGCGCTTGGTGCCAGTGCGCGTGACATTTTGCATTTAGTCTGGCTTCACGGCGTGCGGCTAGTCATGTGGGGCATCGCGATTGGAATTGCCGCGTCATGGGCACTGACCCGCGCGATGACGCACCTCGTAGCCGGCATCAGCACGAGCGATCCAGTCACGTACTGCACAGTAGCAATTCTGCTGTCCGTCGTCGCTCTGCTGGCATGCTGGATCCCAGCCCGCCGCGCCACGCGAGTCGACCCAATGGTCGCCCTCCGATATGAATAACGCTCCAGCCGCATCTCTAAACCCTCGGCAATCTTGCTGCTCTGGCACTTGTGCGGCCGGCTTCAGCCGGGCATCTTCGCGTTTCAAAATGCTCTAATCGTCCGAAAATATCTTCGTTAGCCCCCCTTAATTTGTCTCGATTAGAAGTGGGTCGCGGTGATTGTTTTGTTAGAGTTGCGAGCGTTTCTAATAATTTCCAGTCTCGATTAGAAATTGCTTCCAGGTTGAGCACTGGACTCCGCAAATTCGCGTAGCGTCTCGTGGCCCGGAGGCCAATTCGAGACCATCGAGGGTTACTCGAGCGCGCTTAGCGTGTTAACTATACAAGAATCATACTCTTAGATTATTAAAAAGTACCATTATATCATGGATGCAATAGTAAAAGCAAATCCACAGCCTGTAAGGGTCGACGGAAGTCTCGGAAATTCAGCGAGATTCGGGCGCGAAAACCTTACGAAATTGTGCTTTTGATTTTGGCGACAAACGCTAACTTGGACGGGCGGGTATACTATCGGCGTGAGACGGATGATGCCTGGGCTTAACGGCCGACGACGCGCGTTGAATCCACAAATGCTATTGGCGATGCTTCTATGCGCGGGAATCGCGCTCACCCTTCCGTTTGCAACCTCGGTCACTGCCAACGAACCAGCGCCCAGCGGCATACATGGTCACGTCCGGGACATCAACAAAACGGCGATAGCAGGGGTGCACGTAAAAGCGATGCGAGCCAAATCAAACGTAGTGATTACCACCGACACGAACGCAGACGGCGAGTTTGCACTGCCCCATCTTTCATCGGGAATATACGATGTGACGTTTTTCAAGGACGGATTCGAATACATGCTTTATCCGCATGTTCGAGTCACCAAGAACCAGCCCGTTACGCTCGATATTACCCTCAATCGAACCAACGGCACGCCACCCCTGAAACCGTCGAACTAAGCAAACTTAAGGATTTCCTGCACCGCGCGATGCGCCTGGTCAATCGCGGCGTCGGTGTAAGCGTGGCCCGCCGCATCGGAATTGGCGATGGAAATTCTGCCGAACGGCTGCCGGCCGATTACGCACGGACGCTCCTTCCCGGGGACGCGCGGGTCGGAAAGCGATTCGTATTCGTAGGCATAACCGTGGGCCCAGCGATTCACGGTGATCGCGGCAATGTCGCGCGCGGGATCGAAGCCCGCCGATCCAAGCATGCGCTGCAATTGATCCCGAATTTTGCGCTCGATCACCGAGAAGTGCGTCGAGTAAAGCTCGGCGCGGCCGTAGCGATACTGATCACGCCGCGGCTGGCCCGGCGCGCACGGCGAGCGCAGCATGAAGAGCACCATCGGCTCGTCCGGATGGCTCGGAAATTTGTATTGGCCGATGCTGACGGGGAAATCGAGCGCGACGTAAGTGTGATAGCTGGCTGGCGCAACGATGTGATGCACTGCGAGCTTCTCGAAGGCTTGCCAATTCCGAATCGCAACATGCGTATAAAGGTATGGAACTTTGACGCCGAGATGCAGCGCTTCCTTCTGCGGCCCGGGAAGTTCGGGACACAAATACGGAATCATCATGTTGTAGCAGGCGAGGACGCAGGATCTCGCACGGACCGTGTGGAGTTTTCCGGCGCGAGCGTACGCCATCTCGACTTCCTTCGCGGAATCGGGCGCGCCAACGTGATTCGCGCGAACGGCAGTGCTGTTTAATCGAAGCCGAATATTGGAACCCGGCACGTCCAGGCGCGAGTAATCGGCGCGCGCCGTGACCACGTCTTCCATCGTGTGACCGGGAACGGAGCCAGGAACGAGCGATCGCACGAGAAGGCGGGAGATCGAAGCATTGCCGTCGGGAAAATGAAAAATATACGGCTCTGATTCGGGCATCTCGCCCAAATCCATTCCGTCAAAGCCGGGATAGGTGAACGAGAAATAGTCATCCCAGGAATTGAAACACGTGAGTGCGGAGACAGCGTCAATTCCTACGCCGAAAAGATCGGCCGGGTAAGTTTGGAAGAAAGGCAGCGCATCCGGATGAAGTTTGCAGAGCTTGGTGAGAAAGTTCGCGTAGCTGATTTTGGAGAGACGCTGGCGCTTTTGTTCGCGAGACAATCCAGGCAGATAGTCCACTTTCTCTGTGTAGACACGGGCGATGTCGCGCTGGGCTTGCTCCGATAGTGGCGATTTGGCCAGGAATTCCGGCCAGGGCGTCTTTCCCATGCCGGTGACAAGCCGATCGTCGCCGAAAGTCTCGCGATCAAAGAAGCAGGCCGTGTCGAGATGCGAGTAGAGTTCGCGGTCGTAATCTTTGTAGAAGCGCTGCGTGTCAATTCCCAACTCGCGCAGCAACTGCTTGGCGACCGCGCTGTATTCGCCGGGACTCTCGATGGATTGAGTTCCGCCGTTGCTGATGAGTAGCCGACCGCCGACTTGAAATTCATTGCGACGAGCGTGGCCGCCGAAGTCGTCGTGGTTCTCGAGGATCAGAATCCGCGCGTGCGGACCGGCATGGCGGCGGTAGAAGTAAGCTGCGGCGAGGCCGCTGATCCCGCCACCGACGATTACTAGATCGTAGGACTCGCCCGTGCTCTCCGGCTTGGCGGACGCATCCCAAAACGCGCCGTCGCGGAGTTGGTGCGCAACTTCAAATGAGCCGGGATGACTCCCGCGAAGTCCGGTGAGAGCGGGCGGCTCGTAGCGCGGGTCGCTAGGAGTAATTCCCTGCTCGAGAAGTGGATCCTGCGCCGAGCGATCGGGACCCTTATTTTGAGCGAGCAAACCCGCGCCCGGGACAAGCGATGAGCCGACGGTGACCGCAACACCGTTCAGAAAATCCCGGCGTGTGATCTTGCGGAACATTCCTAATTCACGATCGTCCAATTCGCCATCGCCCAATTCGCGTTCGCGCGAATCGTCACTCATTCATTTCTCCGGTCATCGGCGCGGCATTCGAGTTCTCCTGGCGGCCCGATAGAGGCACGAGAAGAACGCAGTCTAGATGCCCGCACCACGATCAAAGGCTGCCGGGCCGAAGCCCGGCGCTGCAAGTGCCAATTGCGGTACAGAAGTGGCAGTAATTTCGCTAATTTGAGCCGAGATTTGTTCAATAGAGCCTTTTTCATACGAACCGCAGATCCCTAACTTCGTTGCGGATGACAATGTTTTCTGGAATCGAAACTGTGGGCGAGATCGTCAGTATTCTCAAGCAAAAAAACTCGCATCGGCCGAATTTGAGCTTTAATCTTGGCAAAAATAGCCGCTGAGCGTACACTGGTTTTACCCCGCTGAGCAGCAAAAATCCAGGCAACGATTCTCCAGGCGAATCGCTCAAACATTCATAGGAGCTTAAACGCATGCATATGGTGAAGTTGGGGATAGGCTTCATTCTTATTGTACTTACAGCTGGCGTGGCGCAGGCGCAAAAGATTACGTCAGATTACGATCCTACGGGCGATTTCGATTCATACAAAACTTTTATGTGGATTCAGCGGCCACAGGACGAGAGCCGCGCCGAAATTATGCGCGCAGTATCTTCAGAACTGACGGCGAAGGGATGGAAGCAAGTCTCCGACGGCGCAGATATCGGCGTTGCCGCCAACGTCGCAAACCAGAAAGAGCGCTCGCTCGAGGCATTCTATAGCACACTGCAAGGATGGAACTGGCGCCGATGGGATCAATCCGACACGAGTTCGAGTGACATCCAGCGTTATTCACCCGGCACCGTGATTGTGGATCTATTCGACGCCAAAAGACATCGAGTCGTCTGGCGCGGCATCGCCGTTGGAGTTTACTCTGCGAAAGGTGGCGGAGGCGATCATGCCGATAAAGATCTGCACAAAATGTTCAAGTCGTTCCCGCCCAAATGGAATCCGAGCCACCAGTCGAGCTACGGCGGAAGTTGATCGAGGGTTTCTG